>Ga0180007_10000163_pt1 | contig 121835 bp, 82 predicted proteins | sample MM_PC_MetaG_FD_121122 | JGI IMG/M metagenome (GOLD analysis project Ga0180007, IMG submission 121122) | Groundwater microbial communities from the Aspo Hard Rock Laboratory (HRL) deep subsurface site, Sweden - MM_PC_MetaG | ecosystem: Environmental > Aquatic > Deep subsurface > Groundwater... | reverse complement strand
GAAGAAAATAAATTAGATTTACAATTAAAAGAAGGTGTTTCTCAGTATCTGAGCAAACACCTTTTTTGTTTAGCTTTGATTGATGATTAAAATAATCGAAACAGCAAGAGATGGATTTCAGGGGTTGAAACCCTTTATTCCGACAGCAAAAAAAATTGAATATATCAATGCTTTGCTAAAGGTTGGATTTGATGCCATTGATGTTGGATCTTTCGTTTCTGAAAAAGCAGTTCCTCAAATGACAGATACTGCTCAAGTGATCAGAAATTTGGATTTGTCAAGTACCAAGTCAAAAATTATGGTTTTGGTGGGGAATGAAAAAGGAGCCATAACAGCCGCTGGTTTCGAACAAATTGATCAGTTAATTTATCCATTTTCAATTTCAGAAACTTTCCTTAAAAAGAATATTAATGCAGATTTTAAGAAAGCAGAAAACGATTTGGACGAAATTGTAAATAATTGCAATAAGCATCATAAAGAATTGGTAGTTTATTTGACCATGGGTTTTGGAAACCCATATGGTGATCTTTGGAGTTTGGAAATTATTCACCAATGGATTGAGAGATTAATTGCGAAGGGAGTTAAAATAATCCCTTTGTCGGATATTACCGGAGAATCAACCCCTCAAAAGATCAAAGAAGTTTATACCTCAATTATTCCGGCCTATCCCGATATTGAATTTGGATTTCATTTACATAGCAGTAAAGATACTTGGTTTGAGAAAGTAGATGCCGCTTATAATTCCGGTGTCGAGCGATTTGATACGGTTATTGGCGGAATAGGCGGTTGTCCGATGACGGGTTATGAACTACTTTCAAACCTGAATACCACCAATTTATATTCTTATTTCGAGGATAAAAATATCGAAACCCAGATAGATAAAGATCAATTTGAGTTTTGTGTCAAGATGATCAAAAGCTTATTTTAATGTGAGTTTGATATAAGAAAACATTAAAATACAGTCTCCTATTTCATAAGCGTTTTTATAAATTAAGATATAAGACGTTAGACTTTAAATATTAGACAAAAATTCATAAATTTAGTTGGCTACCAATTTATTTAATGTAAAGGTTTCTTTAACCTTCACTCCTTTTTCTGTCATTTCGATAGAGCAACATTCATGATATAAATCATGCTCAAAAAACAGAATGACATCTTCTTCCAAAGCTTCTTTAAAAAAGCGTTCACGATCTTCAAGAGTAATTAAAGGTTTGGTATCGTAAGCCATAATCCAGGGCATTGGGATATGGGCTGTAGAAGGGAAGAGATCGGCAGTGTAAGCAATGGTTTTATCCCCAAATTTTATATGTGGAATAATTTGACCCTGTGTATGTCCATTAAATATTTTGGCATAGATATTTGGTATTATTTCACCTTCTTTTTCTACAATATTTAATTGTCCGCTTTCTTTTATCGGTAGTATATTTTCTTTTAAGAAAGATGCTTTTTCCCTTCGATTTGGATTTGTTGCCCACTCATACTGTTCTTTGCTGACCCAATATTTTGCATTCTTGAAAGCAGGAACCAACTTACCTTTTTCATCGTATTTGATACTTCCGCCACAATGATCAAAATGAAGGTGGGTAAGCAGCATATCCGTGACATCATCAGTGGTGTAACCGTATTTATTTAAGGAAGTTTCAAGTGTTGCTTCGCCATTTAAATAATAATGTTTCAGGAAATTTTCGTCTTGTTTATCGCCAATTCCATTATCAATTAAAATAACATGTTCTCCGTCATCAATTAGCAAACAACGCATGGCCCAATTGCAAAGATTATTTTCATCGGCAGGATAAAGTTTGTTCCACATTACCTTCGGAACCACACCAAACATGGCTCCTCCATCCAATTTTAAATTTCCGGTTTCAATAGCGTATAATTTCATCTATTTATTTTTTTATATTTTTAACTAATTGATTCAAGGCAAATGCATATGCTCCTATTGAAGTTGCTTTTGAGGTTCCTAATTTACTGATTCCAACGCCAATTTTTTTAATGGGGTCATAAATTTGTTCTTGTTTAGAGAAAGGTACTTTAATTTTTATTTCTGAATTTTCTAGAAATGCTTTCAGTTCTTCGGTAGATTCAAGATTAAATGCCCGTACTTCCATTCTGCTTAAACGATTAGAACTTAGGGTTATAAAATTGGAATTCATTTCATCAACCAATGATTGAATAAAGAGCGAATGAGCCCCAGATAAGCCACCACCTATTACTATTAAACCATCAATCAAACTGGTGGCACTTGCTAAGGTATCACCTGCTACAACTGCTAATTCATGAAAAGCTTTTAAGGCTGCTTTTTGATTCCCATCAGATTGACCCATTCCAATTTTACATATGAGATCCGGTTCCGGAACCTGATGTATGGGTAAACCGGATTCTCTGGCATAAACCCGCTTAATCCCTCTGATTGTTAGGCTATCTTCTGCACTTGTTTCAGGATAAAGTTTATTCCGAAAGCGGTTTATTTCAGCACTTGCCGAGTTATCACCACAAAACAGAATCTCATTATGAACGATCCCTGCACCGTATCCTGTTCCCAATGTTACTCCCAATAAATTATTAAATTTTCTAAAACTTCCTTGTTGCTTAAAAATGGAATTAATTTCTGGAAGCAGGCCAACCATCGACTCTCCCAATGCAAATAAATCGCCGTCATTATTAATATACACAGGAAGTTTGAATTCATTTTCAAGCATTGCCTTCAGTGCAATCCCACCTCTGAATTCAGGAATATTTTGAAGGTCACCAATAATACCATTCTTGTAATCGGCAGGCCCCGGAAAACTGAAACTTATTGCAACAGCTTGATGTTTTGTGTTTTCGTTTAGTTGTTGAAATCCATCAATCATTGTTACTAAAATTTCTTTAAGTTTCAAACCCTTAATTTGCCTACTGATAGGTTGACCAAGTCCTTTTCCGGATTGAATTGCAGAAAAAACAAAATTTGTACCTCCGGCATCAAGGGTAAGCACAATTCTTTCATCTTTGAAATAATCCATATGTTTTTTTAAATGAGACCTTAAAATTAGAAATAATTTAATAAAAAGACCTGCCAAAAATTGGCAGGTCCGTTGGATGTGTTATATATATAGAAGTACGCCCTTTTATTTAAGGACTTACTGTTGAGCATGTGTTCTTTTTTCTACTTTACGATACGTTGCCTTCATGCTAAAATATTCGTTCTCAGTTAAAACTACTTTCATGTCATCTGTCGAACTAATGATTTTATAGTTTGAATTTAGGGATTTAGATTTTAGATCAAGAAAAATATCAGGTCCGTAAGGGTTACATTCAAGTACAAAGTAGTTATCCAATCCGTCCATTCCATCATAAAATCGCGATCCAGGTTCCCCATAATTAATCCATATTTCGTAGTCAACTTCCCAGGCATATTCAACCCAGCCATTTCTTGTTCCAACCATACCATCATAATAGAGGGTATAAATACCCGGGCGAATTCGGTAGTAGTCATCCCAATAAAAATTTGAAGGTATTGCATTGGTACCTGGATCAATATAATCAGGTTCTGAGTCAGTCCAGCTTAGTGCAATAAAAGCTTTACCATCAAATCCGTCGTAACCCCAATACTCTTTTTGACATGAACTAAGAAAAAGCAGTAAAACCCCGGCAATAATTATTTTATATCCAGAGAGAAAATTCATTGATTCACTTTCTTGGATTTTTTCATTTAGTTTTGAAAATATTGTCCTTTTCATCACTTTTGTATTTAGATTAACAATTCCGCTTCCAATCAGAGTTATCCAAACAGCGTGCCAATTTTAAATATAATTAAATTAAATGTTTGGTATAGATTTTGGATAATTATGAAAAAAAATCAATTTATTTTGACAATACTTAGAAATTGACATTTAATTATGTAATTTTAATATTCTGATTTACAGATAAATCATATTATTAACGATCAAATCATTATTTATAGGTAGGGTTGAGTTTCAGTAAATCATCATTAATAAAGTTAGTAAAAAGTCAAAAAAAATAATTCATTTTAAATAAAGTAACAATCTCACCAAAACAATTAGAAAATGAAATTAAAAACAATCGTTATAATAGCTTTGTCACTATTGGTAGTTGAAGTATCTTTTGCTCAAACTAAAAAGCAGAAAAAAATTACCCTTAGTGGGTATGTTACTGATGGCAATAAAAAACCTTTATCAGGAGTGACAATTATTGTCGATGGAGTTACACTTAATAAGTCCACCAATTCGAAAGGATTTTATAAAATTAATGTTAAGCCCGAAATAAAAACTTTGATGGTCTACACGATGTTAAACGGTGGATTGGAAGTTGAATTTACCGGAAGGACAAAAATAAATTTTATATTGGAGCCAAATACATCAAATGAAGGAAAGTATATACCAAAAGATCAACTGGTTGACCTAGGGTATGGAAATGCACTAAAGAGCAACCTAGCATCTAGTTACGGGGTAATAGATGGCGAGAAATCGGACGATTTTAATTATAAAAACATATTTGATATGATTCAAGGTCAGGTTCCCGGTGTAGTTGTAAGTGGAAGTTCTGTTCTTATTAGGGGAACAAATTCAATTAATGGGGGTACGCAGCCACTTTTTGTCGTAGATGGTTCTGCGACCTATTCTATTGAGTATATCAATCCAAGGGATGTAAAATCAATCTCTATTATCAAAGGTCCTGCAACTGCAATCTATGGCGTTAAGGGTGCAAACGGAGTAATCCTGATAACAACCAAGAGCGGATCGATTAAAAAATAGCACTCAATGTTAAAAGGGAAAATGAATAATAGTTTTTACCATATAAATAATTAGAAAAAAATGAAATTAAAAACAATCGTTATAATAGCTTTGTCACTATTGGTAGTTGAAGTATCTTTTGCTCAAGAAAAAAAGAAGACAAAAAAAATATTAGTAAGTGGTTATGTAACCGATGTGTATGAAATGCCTCTTGAAGGGGTTTCAATTATTGTGGATGATGCGATATCTGATGTAATGACCAATAAAAAAGGGTTTTATAAAATAAAAGTACAGCCGGATACAAAAACTATAATGGCATATTCGTTCAATCATGGTGGTATCGAGGTGAATTTTACCGGAAGAACTAAAATTAATTTTATTTTATTAGCTGATTCGACAAATTCCAACTATGTTAGTTCAGAGGAAGGTAAAATGCTCGATTATGGATATGGTAAGGTTAGTAAGAAGCACAGTACTTCGAGTATAGCTAATGTTGAAGATAATGTGATAAAAGATAACACGTATACTGATATCTATGAAATGATAAAGGGTAAGGTTGCTGGTGTTGCCGTTACCGGAAAACAAATAACGATCAGAGGGATTTCTTCATTAACTGCCCAAGGAAATCCATTATTTGTTGTGAATGGGATGGAGACAAACTCTATCGATCATATTAATCCAAGAGATGTACAATCAATTTCTGTACTTAAAGGACCTTCTGCAGCCATATATGGCTCAAGAGGGAGTATGGGTGTAATCATTATTAATTTGAGAAGCGGTAATAAATAAGACTTTAAATACTCAAATCTAATTTTCAAATTGGGCTATTTAATTCTTTCGTTAATGTGCCTCTAGCCAGTTATTGCCTGTGTTTATATCAACAACAATTGGTACTTCCATTTTTATGGCGTTTTTCATACTGTTTTCCACAATTTTTTGTACGATCTGCAATTCCGATTTCAAAGTATCAAAAACCAACTCATCATGTACTTGAAGGATCATTTTTGATTGAAGTTTTTGTTTCTCGAATTCTTCATAAATGCGAATCATGGCAATCTTGATCATGTCTGCAGATGAACCCTGTATAGGGGCATTGATGGCATTTCTTTCTGCAAACCCTCTAACTATGGCGTTATTTGAATTAATATCATTCAAATACCTGCGACGGCCCATAATGGTTTCAACATAACCTTTTTCACGAGCCGACTTTATGGTAGATTCCATGTAATTTTTCACACCTTTATATTGCTTAAAATACTGGTCGATTATCTCAGCGGCTTCTTTTCGTGGAATTGATAATCGTTCAGATAAGCCAAAGGCAGAAATACCGTAAATAATACCAAAGTTGACCATTTTCGCATTTCTGCGCATATCTTTTGTAACTTCATCAAGACCAACACCATAAACCTTTGATGCGGTTGCCGTATGAATGTCGATCCCATCCTTGAATGCTGCAATCATTTGTTGATCTTTGCTTAATTCTGCAATAATTCTCAATTCGATTTGCGAATAATCTGCAGCAAATAGAATATGGTTTTCGTCTCTCGGGATAAAAGTTCTCCGAATTTCCCGGCCTTTTTCTGTGCGGATAGGAATATTTTGAAGATTTGGATTTTGTGAACTTAATCTTCCGGTTGACGCCACCGTTTGCATATAAGAAGTGTGGATACGTCCATCACGAGGATTTACCAATTCGGGTAAAGTATCAACATACGTTGATTTTAATTTGGTCAAAGTGCGAAAATCCAATATTTCAGAAATAATGGGATGCTTATTTACTAATTTCTGTAAAATATCTTCTCCTGTAGAATATTGCTTGGTCTTGGTTTTTTTGGCGTTATCAATTATTTTTAAACGGTCAAATAAAATTTCGCCCAACTGTTTTGGAGATGCAATATTAAATTCTTGTCCTGCATGACCATAAATCCGATCTCTGATTTTCAGTAATTCTTCATGCAACTCTTTAGAGTAAGTATTCAGGACCTCAAAATCAAGTCTGACACCTTCTGTTTCCATCGAAACCAGGACCGGAATGAGAGGCCCTTCAATTTTTTCATATAATTCAAGCGTACCTGATTCTTTTAACTTTGGTCTGAATAATTTTGATAGTTGCAGCGTAATATCTGCGTCTTCGCAAGCATAATCAACCAATTGAGAAAGCTTATACTGCTGAACCTGCCTCATGTTAAGCTGATGTCCTCGTTTTTTTTCGGTGATTTCATCATAACTTATGGGCCTATATTTCAAATAAGTTTCTGCCAGATAATCCATCCCGTGACGTAAATCAGGTTCAAGTAAATAGTGTGCAATCATTGTGTCAAATAGCGGACCTTTCACTTCAATCTCATACCATTTTAAAATCGTAATATCGTATTTGATATTTTGTCCGACTTTCTCAATTTTTTCATTTTCAAAGAGAGCCTTAAATTCAGAGAGAATCCGCAGACATTCATTATAATTTTCAGGTAATGGTACATAAAATGCCTTGCTAATTTCAAAGGCAAATGATAAGCCGACAATTTCTGCGTTATTCGCATCCTTATCGGTAGTTTCGGTATCAAAACAAAATGAAGATTTTGAACTTAATGCTTCAATTAACTCTTTACGTGCTGCTGAAGAATCAACCAGAGTATAAGAGTGGGCTACCGTTGAAATATTGCTTTTGTCAGGAATTAATCTTTCATTTTCGGGTAATTCGCTGAACAAATCCGCATAAGTATTATTGTCTTGCTTCACCACAACGCTAGGTTGAGCTGGTTGATCCGTGAAAAATCTTTGGGCCAACTGACGAAATTCAAGTTCAGCAAATAATTGTTTAAGGACAGGAATATCCGGTTCATTGATCTCTAACAGGTTTTCATCAAAATCGACCGGAACATCCAAGATGATCGTTGCCAGTTGTTTTGACATAATCGCTTGTTCACTGAAAGCTTCCAAATTTTCTTTTAGTTTTCCCTTCAGTTGATGTGTTTTTTTTAATAGATTTTCCAAGCTGTCAAATTCACCAATAAGTTTTGAAGCCGTTTTTTCACCAACCCCGGGAACCCCCGGAATATTATCTGAAGCATCTCCCCAAAGTCCGAGAATATCAATGAATTGTTCAGGCCGTTTTAAACCATATTTCTCACAAATCTCTTTTACTCCAACAATCTCTGGTTTATTACCTAATCGGGCAGGCTTATACATCAAAATGTTTTCTGAAATCAATTGTCCGAAATCCTTGTCAGGAGTCATCATGTAAGTAATATAGCCTTTTTTTTCAGCTTTTTTCGCAAGGGTTCCTATGATATCATCAGCTTCGTATCCATCCAGAGCGATTAAAGGAATATTTAGTGCTTTTATTAATCGAATAATATAAGGGATCGCCAGGGATATATCTTCAGGCATTGCTTCACGATTTGCTTTGTAAGCAGCAAATTCAATGTGTCGAACTGTGGGTGCTTTTGAATCAATGGCAACCCCTATATGACTGGGATTTTCACTCTTTAAAACCTCAATCAGGGTATTGGCAAAACCAAGAATTGCAGAGGTATTTAATCCTTTTGAGTTGATCCGGGGGTTTTTATTAAGTGCAAAATAAGCACGGTAAATCAATGCCATTGCGTCAAGTAAGAAAAGTTTTTTTGGTTCGGCCATCGTCAAAAATTTGTGTTATTCTTTTGTTCAAAATTATTAGGATCGTTCAGAATGAATAATGTGGATGAGCACCTATAAATCAGTAATTCCCAATTATGCAAATATACTTAAAAGATCAGGATTTTAGATCATAAATGCTTTCCGGATATTTTTTGATTTGTTATTAATTTGTGGCTCATCCATTATTTTTAAGCATTTTTATGGTTAACTTTACCCGTATACAATACCTAAAATTATGGCAAAGAGGAAGCAAAAGAAGATATTTGTGCTCGACACTTCAGTTATATTGTATAATCATGGTGCCCTGCATAGTTTTGATGATAATGATGTAGCCATTCCTATAACAGTGCTTGAAGAGCTCGATAATTTCAAGAAAGGCAACGAAATCAAAAATTTTGAAGCTCGTGAATTTATTCGTATCATGGATCGCTTATCAGGTAAAATTACACTGCAGAATTGGATTCCCTTAGATGGAAAAGGAAAAGGAAATTTTAAGGTTGTGATGAATGAAAAAAGTGAATTGGATGCTGTCAAGATTTTTGGCGAAAATAAACCCGACCATCGAATCTTAAATGCTGCAATCGTTCTGGCTAACGAAAATCCGGATAAGAAAGTGATTTTAGTGACCAAGGATATAAACCTGAGGCTTAAGGCCAAATCTTTAAGCATTCCTGCCGAAGATTTTGAAACTGGCAAGGTGAAAGACGTTGATTCATTATATTCAGGAAAATCGGTTATTGAGGATGTTGATAAAGCTGTGATTGATAAACTTTATATAGAAGGAAGTTGCACCCTGGCTGATATTGGAGAAAAAGCTTGCCATCCAAATCATTATTTTATTTTAAAAAATAACCGAACATCTGCGCTTGGTTTTTTTAATCCTGTGACTAAATTGGTTGAGCGGGTTGAAAAAAGACAGGCGTATAAAATTTCACCCCGAAATGCCGAACAGGTTTTTGCGATCCATGCCATTATGAATCCTGATGTAAAACTGGTAACGCTTCAAGGTGTGGCCGGTACTGGTAAAACATTAATTGCGCTTGCAGGTGCCCTTGATCAAAAACGTTCTTTTAAGCAGATTTATCTGGCCAGGCCAATCGTTCCGTTAAGCAATAAGGATATAGGCTATCTGCCGGGAAATATTAAAGAAAAAATCAATCCATACATGGAACCCCTCTGGGACAATCTAAAATTCATCCAGAATCAGTACAGTGAAAGTGATAAGGAATTCAAGGTGATTACCAATGCGATAGATTCGGAAAAACTGGTGATTACACCACTTGCCTATATCCGGGGTAGAAGTATTTCGAATGTTTGTTTTATCGTTGATGAGGCACAGAACCTGACACCTCACGAAGTGAAGACCATTATTACACGGGCTGGTGAGAATACCAAAATTATTTTCACGGGAGATGTATATCAAATTGATACTCCTTATCTTGATTCTCAAAGTAATGGATTATCATATTTGATCGATAAAATTAAACACCATGAAATATACGCTCATGTTCGTTTAGAGAAAGGAGAACGTTCGGAACTGGCAAATCTGGCGAATGAACTTTTGTAGGAATCAGATACTACTTTTCTTCAAAAATAACGGTCATCACGGTACGCCCTACCACTCCTAAACTTATCGGGTCTATTACAGAGAGATCATCCCCTATGGTATGCCAGTGTTCAAAAAATCCTGTGGAACTGTTATCATCATAATCGATAATATTGATGGTTGGAATATTCAAGTATTTGTTAATTGGCACATGGTCATCGAGAATTGAACCACCGGAAATAGATTTAAAATAATCGGCATAGCCCAGTTTTGCTGCTGTTTTCCATACCATATCCATAATGCCAGGTGCATAATGCATTGAGGTAGATTCTTTTGCGAAAATCGGATCAGTGGCACCAACCATATCTAACAAAATCCCAAATCTGGCAGTATAATTAATCTGATGTGGATTTTTTGACCAATATTGAGAACCCAATGCCCAACTATCGTTATTCCCATAACTACCTGAATCTTCAATATCAAACAAAACAATATCGATCCCAGCCGAAGTATAATGCTGACCTAAGTGACGAGCAATTTCTAATAATACGCCAACTCCGCTGGCCCCATCATTAGCCCCTTGTATTGGCTTATTATGATTAGAGGGATCAGGATCTTGATCGGCATTTGGACGAGAATCCCAATGAGCACATAGCAAAATCCTGTTTTTCTTTTCAGGTTGAAAAGAAGCAATAATATTTTTGCCTTCAATAATATTCCCGTCAGGCAAGCGCGTTTTAAAATTTTGAATCTGAACTGCTGCACCAAATTGGTTCAGCGTAGTTTCGAGATAAGAAAGACAATTCGCATGAGCGGTTGAACCAGGAACCCTGGGTCCAAAAGATAATTGTTGCGCTACAAAAAAGTAAGCCGAATCAGCATTAAATGAAGGTATAAATATTTCTTTTTTTTCAATTGTTGCACTTACCTTTTTCTCAGATGGCCTGGAATTTCCGCAGGCTACACTAAATAGTAAAATAGTGATGGATATAGATGCTTTGAAATATGTTGTTTTCATGTGTTAATAATTTTGATTTTAATGGTCACATAGCTTTTCCCGATTTTTCGGAAGAATATCTATTATTAACATTCGTGATTAGTATGAACAGTATTAATATGGCTATATCATTTTGATTTATTGATTAAAGAAGCGGGTGCGCCAAAAACATCCTGAGATATAATTTCATTTATGGGTTTTCTTTCTCGTTCAGCCTTTTCGGAAACTTGCATTCTGGAAGGTAAAATTGACGGGTCACCTATATAACCCAGAGCAGTTATCGTTAATGGCTCAAAATTATTGGGTATTTGTAATAATTCGATGGCTTTTTCTTTGGAGAATCCAGCCATTTGATGTGCATAAATACCATCGCTCATTGCCTGAAAAGTGAGATGTGCAACAGCTTGTCCAACATCATATCGGAAAGATTGGTTTTCACTACCATCTTTTCCGGTTCTTTCACCACAATTAAGTATTAAAATCGGTGCGTGAATTGCCCATAGTTGATTAAATTCAACCATTGTTTCGAATATTTTCCGATAGGTTGCGTCATGTTTTTTGCCGATTATAAAATACCAAGGCTGAAGATTGCTGGCTGATGGCGACCATCGAGCCGCTTCAATCAGTTTTAAAAGTAAGTCGTCAGAAATCTTTTTTTCACAAAAAGCCCTTGGGCTCCATCTATTTGCTAAAAGATGATTTATTTCAATGCTGGTTTTAGCTGCTTTTGTCATCCCATTAAAAAATTAAGGTAAAAGTGGTCCCATCTTTTGGGGTTGATCGCACGGAGATTGCTCCCTTATGCAAGCTCATGATTTGTCGTGACAAACTTAATCCAATACCCGATCCGGTTTTTTTAGATGTAAAGAAAGGCATAAATATTTTATCCAGTATATCGGGTTTGATACCGCTGCCGTTATCCGAAATTTCTATTAAAACCCTGCCCGAATCATTCTTATAAGCCATAATGAATATTTGAGGGTTTTGAATTTCGCTTACGGCATCAATTGCATTTAGCATCAAATTTATGATTACCTGGTCAATTAAATCAGGATCGGCGGTAATTTTCAAATCATTCGGCATAACCTTAGAAGTACACTGGATTTTATGATTATCCATTTTTGGCTTCATCAGTTCAGAAGAGCGTTCGAATAATTCCTTTACTTCAAAGTATCGGAAATTTGGTTTTGGGATACGTGTAAGGTTTCGGTATATTTCAACAAAATTTAAAAGCCCCTGACTTCTTTTTTGTATTGTTTTTAATGCACTGCCAATTCCATCCATATCTTCCTGGTCAAGCTCTTTTAATCTCAGATCAGCTTCCGGATCAACAAACATCATTTCTTGTACCGTTGATGCCAGAGATGAAATGGGTGTAATTGAATTCATGATTTCATGCGTGAGTACCCTGATTAGTTTTTGCCACGATTCAATTTCTTTTTCTTCTAATTCAGCGTGAATATTTTGCAGGGCAATTAAAGTGTATTCTTCGCCACGCATGCGAAATTCAGTAGCATAAACCGACAATTGTAAAAGCTCATCCTTAATAAATAACTTGATTAAGGTATTATCGCCGGCTTTCATTTTGTAAAGCATTTCCGGCAAATCTTTTTTTATCAGTTTTAAATCGTCAATGTACCGAAGATTTGATATTTTAAATAATCGTTTCCCAGCCGTATTTATGATGTCAACTTTCCCATCTCTGGTGAAAGAAATAATCCCTATGCTTACATGCTGAACAACTGTTTGAAGGTAATTAAAATGCTCTTCTTTTTCGGCACGGTAACGTTTAAATTCATTTATGATTTGATTAAACTCATTATTCAATCCTTCAAAACTTTTGCCCATTCCTTTATCAGAGAATGAAGTTGCAAAATCGGCATGCCTGATGCTTTCGAGGAATTTCCCAAGTTTTTTGTTTGTGTTTTCAACAAAGCGAATGGCACTTATTACTTGTACAATAATTAATGCGCCAACAATTAAAAGGCTGATTAAATACTTTTCAAATTCAGCCAGATAAACTAACAGAAAAATAGATAAAGTGAGTAAAATAATCCTGGCAATAACCAGAAAACGAAATCTATTATAAACCATATTTTTCGATTCTACGATACAAAGAAGCCCTTGTTAGTCCGAGTTCTTTTGCCGCTTTGCTTATATTACCCCCATGTTTGTCAATCACCTTTCTGATAAGCATTTTCTCTGTTTCCTCAAGATTCATGTTTGATGGAAGATTGTCCAAATTGTTATCTGAATCATTTTGAGAAATAAAGAAATCATGAGGCTCAAGTAAATCGGATTCACTCATAATAACGGCTCTTTCTACAGCATGTTGCAGCTCCCGTATATTTCCGGGCCATGTGTGTTTTTCAAGTCGCTTTGCAGTACTTGAGTTCAACCGTTTTTTGCTTATTTTGTATTTTTTGCAATAAATATCCAAGAAGTGATCGACCAACAATGAAATATCTTCAACTCTTTCGCGCAAGGAGGGTATTTGAATTTCCACGGTATTGATCCTGTATAACAAATCCTGACGAAATTTATTTTCGTTCACCATTTGGTACAACGGCATATTAGTAGCACAAATTAAACGAACATCAATTGGTATTTCCTTGTTGGTTCCTAATCTGACTACTTTTCTGTTTTGGAGTACACTTAATAATTTTGATTGTAAACTGAATGTAAGATTCCCGATTTCATCCAAAAAAATGGTCCCTTTATTCGCAGCCTCAAAGCGTCCGGCTCGATCTTCTTTTGCATCGGTAAAGGCCCCTTTTTTAAATCCGAATAATTCGCTTTCGAATAGGCTTTCGGTAATTGCCCCCAAATCAACACTTATAAAAACCTGATCTTTCCGGTTCGATGCCCTGTGAATTGCTCTGGCGATTAATTCTTTGCCGGTACCATTTTCACCTAATATCAAAATATTGGCATCAGTAACAGCGACCTTTTGAACCGTATTTAAAACCTTTTGCATCGATTCCGATTCTCCAATCAAATCTCTATATGCATGGTTTGTGTCAGCAATTAAAACTTTTTGTTTTGATCTTAAATCCTCAAGCTCAACTTTTGATTTTTTTAATTGTAAGGTGGTAGTTATAGTTGCCAAAAGTTTTTTATTTTCCCAGGGTTTTAATAAGAAATTTGTAGCACCTTCCTTAATTCCCTGAACGGCTAATTCAATATCTCCGTATCCGGTAATTAAAATTACAATTGAAGTTGGATCTATTTCTAAAATCTTATTCATCCAATGAAATCCTTCTTTTCCGCTAGTTGCGTCGGGTGAAAAATTCATATCCAGAAGGATTAATTCATAACTCTCATTCTTCAGTAAATCAGGAATATTTGCAGGATTGGCTTCCGTGTGTACAATATTGATATGTTGTTTAAGAAATAACTTGGCAGCTAAAAGCACATCCTGATCATCATCTACAATTAAAACTTTGGCGTCTAATTTCTCCATAATCTAAAGGCAAAAAATTGAATGAATTTAAAGATTATGGTAAAGGTATAAATTCTGTTCGTATTTGTACAAAAAAATGAACGATATCGAACAATATATACTATTACGACATTTGACACATGCTGTAATTGTCAGAAAAATAGCGCATTATAATTAGTGGCATGCATTTAGTTAAATAGTGTTAAAATATTAATTTTTAAGAAATGGACAGAGCAATTGAAAAGAAAACATGGACGCCTAAAAGAATCGCAAGCATTATTGCAATAGCAGCATTTTTATTTTTTATTTTTTATTTGTTATTCCTTAGGGATAAGTCGAGTAAACTTTATGTTGATAAAAATACCTTAACAATTGCACCTGTTTTAGCAGATAAATTTTTAGAGTTTATTCCAATTGATGGGGTTGTGTTCCCAAAAAACACAAATTATATTGATGTTGCAGAGGGTGGAGTTGTTGAAGAAAAATTTGTTGAGGATGGAGCCATGCTTAAGGCGGGGGATACCATCGTTAAGTTGATGAATTCGCAAATGGAATTGAGCAATATGGAGCAGGAAACCAGAATGCTAGCCGAAATCAATAATTTATCAAACACTAAACTGGCTCTTGAACAAAATAACTTTTACCGACAAAAGGAAATCGTAACACTCGAATATACCATTGATAAAACTAAGATTGATTTTGAACGAAAGCAAGGTTTATTTAATGAAAAAGTGATATCTCCAAAAGAATTTGAAGATGCTGAACGGGAATATAATTTTACCATGAAACAGCTAATGATTTCTCTCGAACTTCAACGTTTGGATTCAATTTCAGGAGCTAATCAAACCCGATCGATCAATACATCACTTAGTAGGATGCAGCAAAATATCCAATTGCTGAGAAAAAAAATGGAAAATGCATTTATTAAAGCACCTGCTTCAGGAAAACTCTCTTCATTTAATGTAGAAATAGGTGAAACAAAGAGACCTGGTGATCGCCTTGGACAAATCGATATGCAGGATGGGTTTAAGTTAAAAGCTAATATTGACGAAAGATATATTTCACGTGTTTATGAAGGACAAGGTGCAGAATTCGATTTCAATGGGGTAAATTATCCACTCGAAATATTTAAAATTTATACAGATGTAACTAATGGCTCATTTCAGGTTGATATGCATTTTGTAAATGGCTATCCTGAAAGTATTAAACGCGGCCAAACCATTCAATTACGCTTAAAGTTTAGTGGCGAATCAGATGCAATTATCATTAAACGTGGAAGTTTCTTCCAGGAAACCGGAGGCAATTGGATTTATGTTGTTGATCCAACAGGAAGTTTTGCTATAAAACGATCTATCAGATTAAACAGACAAAATACCAATTATTATGAGGTAATGGAAGGATTGCAACCTGGTGAAAATGTGATTGTATCTTCATACGATTCATTTGGTAGTAAGGACAAACTAATTTTCAGATAAAATCTTTTATATCTTTAGAAAAGCAAATAATATTATTATATAAAACCATATATCATGTTAAAAACAACTAATCTATCAAAAGTGTTTCGAACCGACGAGGTTGAAACAACTGCATTAAACAATGTATCCTTCGAAATTAAAAAGGGTGAATTCGTTGCAATTATGGGTCCTTCCGGATGCGGAAAATCAACATTATTAAACATCCTTGGATTATTAGACAATCCAACTGGTGGAGAATATTTTTTCCTCGACAATGAAGTGGCTAAACACAGTGAAAAACAACGTGCCAAACTTAGGAAGAATAATATTGGCTTTGTTTTTCAAAACTTCAACCTTATCGACGAACTCAATGTTTTCGAAAATGTTGAACTTCCTTTAATTTATTTGGGATACAGTGCAAGTGAAAGAAAAAAACGTGTAGATGAAGTTTTGGAGCAAATGCAAATCATTCATCGTAAAAAACATTTTCCACTTCAATTGTCGGGCGGACAGCAACAAAGAGTTGCAGTTGCCAGAGCTGTGGTAGCTAAACCAAGTTTAATTTTAGCGGATGAGCCTACAGGTAACCTTGATTCAGCACATGGCGAAGAGGTTATGAATTTACTCGAAGGCTTGAATCAAACCGGTACAACCATAATCATGGTTACCCACTCGCAACGTGATTCTGAATATGCTCAAAGGGTTATCAGGTTATTCGACGGCCAGATAATTAATGAGAATATCAAAAGTGCTGCAGCAGTTTAAAAACAATTGGAAACAATTTCTATTTGTTTAGAAATGCATTCGTGCTGGTAAATAAATAGTGTATTTATTATCGAAAATGCTTCTTTCCTTGTGTTTTGTGCTTCTGATAGGTTTAGCACAACATACACATTGAAAGAAGTGTTTTTTGTTATTGAAAATATTAAACCAACTTTTTTATCGTGTGAAATTGGATTGAATAATTATTTAATTATTAACGCTAAAAATTATTGTTATGAGAGAAGTAGTTGTATTAATACCGGATATCGACAGAGAACAAAATGTCGAAATAGACGTACGGATCAATGGCCGTAAAAAAACCATGGAATATCGTGTTGAATTATTGGATTGGGAAGGAAATAATGTTCCACCTGAAGATAAGGTTCAGGTTCTTCGTCATAAAATTGCAGCTTATGACAAAGATTGGGAATTGGTTGAAATTGGTGCTCCAACAGATCAAAACATTCCACTTATGTTCAGAAAAAAAGCTGACAAATAAAAATTGTTTGTACATTCAAATTAAATCATCTAACTAAAATTTTATACCATGAGAAAATTATCAACGACCATAATTTGTGCCTTCATTCTGATCTCCGGATTTTCGCAAACCGAATTAATTGTGGAAAAAGACAATATTAAAAAACTGATATTATCTGCTTATATCGACGGGATTCATAATAAAGGGGATATTGCCCAAACTGAAAAAGGATTTCATCCGGGTTTCGATCTGTTGATCCTTCAAAATAACAAACTTGAAAAACTACCAATTTATAATTGGATTGAAAGTTCGAAAGAAAGAAAGACAAAGAATCCAATTCCTTTTACTGATGATGAAATGACGAAATGTGAATTTTTGGATATTGATATCTCCGGGACCGCCGCTGTTGCAAAAATTAAATTATCAAAAGGCGGCAAAGATATTTTTATTGATTACTTGTCGCTTTATAAATTTAATGAGGGTTGGAAAATCGTCGGTAAAATTTATTATCGTTTGCCATAGTCATAGTTTTATAGAGGTACCGCCACATTTGTATCATTAAAAGTAGGGCGGTATTTCACTATTAAGTTATGCTATCAATAAGGCTTCTTATGGTAAAAAATTTGATTAACATCAGTATCAGGTATTTCTTAAAAAATCAGGGTTATTCTTCGATTAATGTTTTTGGCCTCGGGCTGGGATTGGCTACCTGTATTCTGATTTTCTTATTCCTGCAGGATGAGTTATCGTATGATAAATTCCATGAGAATGCATCAAACATTTATAGAGTTGAGACTCATATTGTGGGACAGGGAGAAGATTCACATTGGGCCGCTTCGACGGGCAATCTCATTCCTTTTATTCAGGAGAACTACCCTGAAGTTCAAGCAGCATGTAAATTGAATTTCAGCTTCAATCAGGATGTACTGTCATATGGAGATTTATCTTTCAGAGAAGAAAATATGGTGTGGGCCGATTCCACATTTTTTGATGTTTTTTCCTTTGAAATCATAAAAGGGAATAAAATAGATGCACTCTCCGGTCCCGCCAAACTGGTATTTACCGAATCAACTGCAAAAAAATACTTTGGGAATGATGATCCCATCGGTAAAATTATCAAGTTGTACGACAGAAGCTTTCAGGTAACAGCAGTAATTAAGGATGTTCCGTCAAATTCGCATTTCCATTTCAACATAATCGTTGCAATGGATGACCGAAGAAGAGGTGATAACAGAGTTGATCGCTCAATGGCCAATGCGTTTTACTCCTATGTCCGTGTTAAGGACGAGGAGACAATGCTAAGTTTCAAAGAAAAATTGGATCAACGCATTTGGGAAATTTTAGGTTATACTGTTTCCGGCGATAGCACAAATATACCGGAGGGTACAGATGCTGAATTCATCCTTCAATCCATTACCGATATTCATTTAAACGGGCACGCTGAAAAAGAGATTAAAGCCAATGGGGATAAGCAATATGTAATTAGTTTTTCAATCATTGCCTTGTTCGTTTTAACCATTGCATGCATAAACTATATGAACCTGGCAACTGCCCGATCAGCCAAAAGGGGTCGAGAAGTGGGAGTAAGAAAAGTGTTGGGTGCAAATAGATCAAATATTTTCCGACAATTTATGGGCGAGTCGTATGTAATGAGCCTGCTTGCCTTAATGATCGCTATTGTAATTGTCGAAATTGTCTTGCCGGGCTTTAATGTAATAACTGGAAAAACACTTACTTTATCCGTTTTGGCAAACCTCCCATTATTAGGTTCAATCATCGTAATATTCTTATTTGTTGGATTTATTTCAGGATCATATCCGTCACTATTTCTTTCTAATTTTAATCCATTGGTAGTTTTAAAATCAAATACCATTAGTGGGCATAGCAAAACAGCTCTTTTTCTAAGAAGAGGTTTGGTAATTCTTCAATTTTCCATCTCAATTATACTCATTATTGGGGCACTCATTATTTATGCTCAAATTAAATACATTCAAAATAAAGATTTGGGTTTTGATAAAAAAGATATTGTTGTATTAAGATTAACGAATACCATTCGTGAAGAACAAATAAGCATCCTGAAAAATGAATTCAAGAGTATTCCAGAAATTGCCTCGGCAACTGGTACATCTGTTATTCCTGGCGATCGTGTTCATTTTCTGACAGTGAGATTACCGGATCAGGTTGATGAAAATATTCAAACCACAGACGAGGATGGCGGTGTTTTTACGATGCGTGTTTTGTTAGCGGATGAAGATGTGATAAATACTTTTGGAATTCAAATAAAAGAAGGTCGTGGTTTTTCTTCTGAATTTGGAACGGATTCAGATGCAGCATTTTTAATTAATGAAGCAGCGGTTGAATGGTTGGAACTTAAAGATCCGGTTGGAACTCGTTTCGAGTATTTGTATGCTTTACCGCAACCTAAAAAGGGCCAAATAATCGGGGTCATGAAAAACTTTCATTATGCCTCTCTGCATGCAGATGTTGAGCCGATAATGATACATATTTCTCCAATGCTTAAACAATATTTAAGTATCAAAGTTAATTCGAAAGATGTAAAAAATGTAATTGCTTTGATTGAGCAAAAATGGGTTTCTGTTTTCCCATCCATTCCTTTCGAATATTTTTTACTGGAATCATCTTACAATGAAATGTATAAGTCGGAAATCAATATGGGGCAGATCATTACCTATTTTACTTTTTTAGCCATATTAATTGCTTGCTTAGGATTATTTGGACTTGCTTCCTATATCATGGAACAACGAACAAAGGAAATTGGAATCCGCAAAACTTTGGGTGCATCCATGTCTTCCATAATCAGGGCATTATCAAAAGAGTTCATAATACTTGTTGCCATATCTAATATCATTGCGTTTGTGCCGGCTTATATTTTAATGAGAAATTGGTTGAATAATTTTTATTACAGAATTGATATCAGTATTTGGGTGTTCATCGTTACAGCGATATTATCAATTACAATTGCTTTGATTACCATTGGCTCTCAAGCCTTGATCGCAGCACGTGAAAATCCGGTAAAGAGTTTGAAATATGAATAATGAATATTAATTGGATTCAGATATAAATGTATTGGCCCCGAAAGGTTTATGGGAAAAAAAAGGGAAAATTAACATATTTGATGCGGACTAAAGCACTGAAAATCGCACTTCGATGGCACTTAACTATACCATGTGCCAGCAAAAGTACCATTTTTTAAAGATATCTTCGAAATCACTTGGATTTTATATTTTAATAGTTGTATTTTTGTAAACTTCAAAATAAATGAAGTATATAAAATATTAATTATCATGAGTTATCAATCAAAAATAAGAATATCGATTGGATGGCTTACCCAATTGGAGTATTAACCTCGTACATAATTGCACTTGTAGAAATTGTCATAAGAGAATATTTAATAAAAAAGGGATATGAGATTATCATAACTCCATATTTTGCAATATCGCTTGTTGGATTATTTTTTATTGTACTGGGGGTTATTCAGTGGTTCAGGTACAATAATTGGATATACCCAATTCTGGGAATATTAATGGGGATTACTACATTCTTTGCTTCATTTAGTTTCTCAGATCACTCTGCCATATCCAAAGTTATTTATTTAGTATGTTCTATTGTCACTATACTCTTTGTTGTAATAAACTGGCAATCCTTTTACTGCCACGAACGATTTGAAATCAATTCGCGTAGGTTGTTTAGACTTGCCTCTGAAAGGATATATCAAACGAGCGAAGGGTTTACTGAACGCCTTTATTCTGCCGGAAAGGTAGATTGTAGCAAAGATGAATTGCTAGGTTTTGCAAGGATTCTGCATAGCTATTATGTTGTCCGTCCTTTCTATTATGAGAATTATATTACTCTTGCATTTTCGATGAATACTAGCATTTTGGCTATCAAAGAGGCTTTGGATGTTAGTCATATCATTCTCGATTATAATGGAAGTATCAGGGTAAAGATTTCTGAAAAAGATTATAGAGATTATAAAGAGCGGTTGAGCTTTGATCAGCTATGTTCATCAATGGCCAATGTTTTTATAAGATTTCTTGATTATTATCAAAAAGGACTTGAATCGCGGATAGTAACAGAATTAAAATCGGCAAAATAACTCCATAGAGTTAATCTTACAATGAACTTCAGATTTAATTTCGAATAATGAATTTCAAACAAGCAGCAATACTGGGTTCCTATATTTCAAAGGATTATGCCGAAGATCTCTTCCGGCTTCTTACAACTTATAAAAGCATTTCTGCATCTGAGGCGGCATCACGGCTTAATCTTCATATTAAAACCATTCAGGATTTTCTGGAGGATATGCATAAACTAGAGATACTCGATAAGGAAGAGGTTTATGAAGGGAAGAGGCCCTATTTCAGGTATTGGTTAAAGGTAAAGCGAATTTCGATGGATATCGATTTGACACCACTCTATCAGGACGAAGACTCTTCTGATTCGAGAATTAGTCTGAAAATCAGGGAGAAAAAGAATGCAAAGGTAAAATTTACAACATCCAGAAGTAACGATTATTTAAGCAATATTGTAATATGGGTAGGTGAAGGTCGCGATCGCAAAGAGAGAAAGATTAATCTTTCAATCCCGCAGGGTAAATTCTTATTCCATCTCCCTTTCCCTAGTGCAGATTATATAAGTATTAAGGAAATTATGAATAAAGCAGGTGTTGATGCGTTAAATATCCATGAAATACTTGATATTGTAGATGTTATGTTGAAATTTGGGGTAATCGAAAGTAATATATAATTATTCAATAAAAACGGTTGAATTATGAATGTCATAGAGTTGAATCATATCACGAAAAGCTTTGGTAAGCACGTTGCTGTAAATGATCTTTCCCTTGACGTGCCAGAGGGTAGCATTTACGGATTCATTGGCCCAAACGGATCGGGGAAGACAACCACCATTAGGATGATAATGAATATTTTCTACCCTGATAGCGGAATAATCAAAGTCTTTAATGGTGAACAAGCAGGAAATCTTTTGAATAGGATTGGCTACCTTCCAGAAGAGAGAGGTTTATACAAAAAAATGAAGGTGAAAGAGCTGATCTGTTTTTACGGAGAGTTGAAACATGTATCCAATCCTTCGCGTGAAGCTGATTATTGGCTCGAAAAATTCGACCTGTCGAATTGGGCAAAGAAAAAGGTTGAGACCCTAAGTAAGGGTATGAGCCAGAAGGTTCAATTCATCATTACAATAATCAATAAGCCCGAGATTATTATCCTCGATGAGCCGTTCAGCGGGCTGGATCCAGTAAATGCAGAAATTATCAAAGAGGTAATCCTTGATCTTAGAGCCAAAGGATCAACCATTGTTTTCAGTACTCACGATATGTCAGTAGCAGAAAAGATGTGTGATTTTATTTTTATGATCTATAAAGGAAAAAAGGTTCTTGATGGTACCCTTGAATCAATACAAAAGCAGTTTGGTCGGGATACTATAAGAATTCAAATGGAAGGAGGAGTTTCTATGCTTAATGGGATTTCTGGAATAGAAAGAATAAATGATTTTGGACAGATTCAAGAACTTCGGATGCTACTAGGAGCCGATTCACAACAAATCCTATCAGACATTATCTCAAAAACAAGGGTGACAAAATTTGAAATTGCCTCACCCTCATTAAATGATATTTTTATCCGAATTGCCAGACCTGAAAAAAATGGAAGTTATGAATAAATCATTTGTAATAGCAAAGCGCGAATATCGTGCAGCGGTCAGAACTAAAGCATTTCTGATCTCTCTTCTTCTTCTCCCGGTTTTTATGGGAGGGGGTTTAATTGTACTAACGCTGTTTAAGGACAAGATCGATCTCACGGATAAGAAGGTAGTAGTTCTGGACTACTCTGGTTTGATGGGGGATCATATTATAAAAACAGCAGAGAGCTGGAATAAAAACAATATTTACAATGATAAAAAAGAACAAATTTCACCACTGTATTTCATCGAGATTGTTCAACCTGATACAGTAAACTCATTACAACAGAAGTTGGATTTAAGCAATAGGATACGCCATAAGGAAATTCATGCATTTTTGCAGATTGGGGTTGACGTAGTACATCCTCATTATGGGGAGGAGCAATCAAGGATATTCTACTTTGCTGAGAATTCTGCGGTTGATAATGTCAGAGAGTGGCTTAGTAATGTTATTAACAATAAGATACGCGAAATGAGGGTTGTTGAACTTGGGGTGGACCCGAAAAAGATTAATGACCTATTCTACCGGGTTGGTGCAGAGAGTATGGGCCTCTTAAAGGTTGATAGCAAATCAGGTCAGGTAATTGATGCCAAAGAGGTAAACGAGATGCAGGCAATTCTTATTCCCTATTTCCTAATTTTTCTGATGTTCATGATGCTGATGATGTCAGCAGTTCCACTTCTCTCTTCTGTTATGGAGGAGAAAAGTGAAAGGGTTGCAGAGGTGTTGTTGGGTTCAGTCACACCGTGGCAGTTTATGATGGGAAAAATCATTGGAGGCCTAGGTGTTTCGCTTACCACTTCTACAATCTACGTTTTAGGGGCAGTTATTACACTAAGAAAAATGGGAATGAACGATATAATCCCATATGAGGTATTGCCTTGGTTCTTTGCTTACATGTTACTCAATATTATAATGGTAGGCTCTATCATGGCGGCACTTGGGGCTTCCTGTAACGACTCAAAGGATGCTCAGGCGATCCAGTTTCCAGCAATGCTTCCAATAATTCTACCACTATTCTTTATGATGCCGATAATTATGGATCCTCTGGGTAAATTAGCCACTGGTTTATCGCTTTTCCCACTATGGACTCCAATGATTATGCTTTTACGACAGTCAACTTCTGTGACCATTCCCACTTGGCAACCAATAGTAGGTTTGATAGGAGTTGTACTATTCACATTCTTTTGCGTATGGGCAGGTGCTCGTATTTTTCGGTCAGCCATTATTCTTCAAGGTAAACGGCCTAAAATAGGCACTTTGTTTAGGTATATTATTAAGGGCTAATAGTACAGTTTGAAGTATTAGTTTATAGTCCCGAGAGACAGGTCGATATTGCTATTACAATACAAAATTATATAAATCAACTGGGCCGATAGACTGGAATGGACAACCACGTCACACCGATATTTTATAAGGGTGTTATGCTTTATAACCTTTAATACAAAAAAGATGAAGATAAATTTTTGCGCAACATTATATTATATAGGTTTTGCAATGATATTTGCAGCTTCCTTAAGATATATCCTTGATATGTTATCCTTTAAGAATATCAACTTTTGGAGTATTATTTTATGTATAGGACTAATATTTTTAAGTATTGGCATGAGAAATACAAATAAATGAACTGAAAAACAAGATAAAATGAAAAACTTCAAATTAAAAATAATCCTGATAATTTTAATTTTGGGATTAAGCAAAAATCTTTATTGCCAACATGAGGATAATCATTTAATTAATGGTGTTAAATATTATGCCATGTTGGATGGATACTGTGCCATGGCAGCCCTTCAAATGAATCTGGATTATTATGGATTTATCGTTGATCAATCATTATTACTGAATCTTGGATGGAATTATGGGTTTATGTATTTAAAAACACCTTACTACTCAATATCGTATCCTGATACTGACCCTGTTGAAGAAATTATTTTCGCATGTGACAAGATTGGATTTAATGCTACTGTTTTAGTACATAAATCTATTAAAGAAGCAAAAGAAACTTTATTAAACTATATTTCTCAGGATATACCGGTAATTATACAATGGATACCGCATACAGTTTTAGCTTATGGTTATAAAGACAGTGCAAACATTATAGTTTATAATGATCCAGGTAACATTAGAAATCAACTTATAGAAGACATTGATAGAACTCCATTTGGTAAAGGAGAAAAAGTATTAATGGCTATTTCTGATTGGGAGAAGATGCCTTATTTATGGGGGATGAGACAATATCAAATGGTAATAGTAGAATCAAAAGACAAAAATATTAATATAAACTGGAAAGAAATATGGAAAAGAAATGCCGAAAAAACTTTGGGTTTAATAAAGAATACATATCCAGCATATTATGGCATTGATGGCATAAGTAAAATGATCAAGGATTTAAAAATCAGTATAAATCAAGATATTTCAAAAAGTATCGAAATAGTAAAAAATTATGAAATGTGTTTTAGCCTCGGAACAGGATTTCGAAGAAACGCAGCTTCGTTTCTATCTGGACAAGCATCTATTCTGAATAACGATAATTTACGACTTGCTTCATTAGAGTTTTTAAAATCAGCACATTATTTCCGCCAGGGATATAATTTAATAAATTGGTTTAAAAAAAATTATGACCAAGCGAAGGGTGATCAAGCTTTAAATGAATTCTTAGAAATATTAGATAATATTGTTGAATGTGAAAGGAATGGTGCAAATTATCTATTAGAAGCTTCAAAGTAGAAACAGTCATCTATAATCAAACAGATACATAAATAAAAAGGTTACAAAGCATAACACAGTGTATACATCATTGCGGGTTTCAGAGCAATTTGCAAGTTCAGTGCTCGCTAGCAAAGGCAGTAACGGTGGATAGTGAAGTGTCCACGAATTCCCGCACGCTGCATACACTCACCGTTAGTAAGCTTATTAGGCTGGCTTCTGGATTTGTAAAGGCAGTAGACGGCGAAAAGGGATCTTGTTACGATGCATTTTATTACTTGGAGTGCGAGTAATCGAATGTTCTGGCCTTCTTCCGTATTTTTGCTTACACGGATGGAAGATTTGATTATCAATTTGAGAATCCAAATTTAAATTTATTATAATTTAGATCAAATTTGGTGGCTTGTTGTAAATACAGTTCAGTATCCGCAATTCACGTGGTTAGGGTTCAGGGTTGAACCGGTGATAATTCAAAAGGGTGCTTCAATTTAAGGGATGATTTAAATGATTTATATAAGTTTATACCGAAAATTTCTTTTTGTTAAAATATTCATATCGAATCGTTTGTGGCAGACAAGGAAAAAACTAATATATTTAGTGTATTAATATAGATTATAAATCGTCTTATATTTTATTTGCTAGTTTTTATTGAAATAATTTGTAACTAAAACTATAATTTGTACTCTAATAGATAATTGTAAAACCCTATAACCATGATTAAAAATTATTTTAAAAGTGCTTACCGGAATATCATCAGAAACAAATTTTATTCATTCATCAATATTCTGGGGCTGGCCATTGGATTTATGGCTACTATCATCATCTTATTGTATAACCAAAATGAGTTAAATTATGATAAGCACAATAAGAAATATGATCGGATTTATCGACTCGAATCGCATTTTACCATTGCCGGCAAAGATGATCTCTTTGCAGTAACCTCTGTTCCTTTAGGACCTGCGTTCAAGGTTGAATATCCGGAAGTAGAAGAGTTTGTTCGACTTTTCGGTGGTGATGGGATGTTGATAGAGATTGATGAGAATAAATATTATGAGGACCGCCTGTTCTGGGCTGATTCCACCATTTTCAATGTATTCACTCATGAGTTTATTTATGGTGATCCGATGAATGCATTGACCGAACCTAATACCTGTGTGATCAATGAAACCCTCGCGAAAAAATATTTTGGAAAAAATAACCCAATGGGAGAGGTAATTAAGGCAGTCAATGAAATACCCTTCAAAATTACTGGAGTCATCAAGGACCAGCCAGACAATACCCACTTAAAATACAATGGATTATTTTCGATTGTTACTTTATCTGAGCGAATAGGACGAGAACGATTTAATAGTTTTGATCCGGCTGCATTCTGGAATATTAATCCTTTTACATACATTCTTTTAAAAGAAAATTCTTCAATGGAATCTATATCGGAGAAATCGCCCCTGTTTTATGAAAAATATATGAAGTCGGTTGGCGATCAAATCAATGCCAACTTTGTTCCAATGGCCACTCCTTTAGCCGACATTCATCTAAATTCTAAATTGAAAGGTGATGAACCCACGGGAAATAAAGCTTATGTATTGATTTTTACCATCGTTGCATTGTTTATCCTTGTTATTGCAGGGATAAACTATATGAATATGGCAACCGCCCGATCAACCAAACGTGCTAAAGAAGTAGGTTTGAGAAAAGTAATTGGTGCAGTTCGTTCACAACTCATGCGTCAATTCTTAAGTGAGTCTTTAATCCTGGCATTGATAGCTTTTTTAATATCACTCCTAGCCGTGGCTTTAATTTTACCGTCGTTTAATGAACTTGCCGGAAAAAATTTGGTTTTTGGAATTGAAACATCCGGCATAATCTTATGGACCTTACTCATATCCATAGGTGTTGGCTTGTTATCAGGAAGTTATCCTTCATTTTATCTTTCAGCGTTTGCTCCAATTAAGGTTTTAAAAGGAAAAATAAATACCGGAAAATCGAAAGGTTCTCTAAGGAAAATCCTAGTGGTTTTTCAATTTATTATTTCTATTTCGATGATCGTCGGAACGCTTGTGGTTACTAAACAATTGAACTATATGCGTTCAAAAGATCTTGGATTTGCCAAGGATAATATACTTGTAACAACCATTCAGGCAGATACCAATTTACTTAAAAAAATGCCAACTTTTAGAGAAGAACTTTTGCAGAATCCGAATGTAAAAGATTTATCAACCTCAAATGGATATCCGGGTAATATTGGTGGCATTGTAGTAATGAAAGTCGAGCAAGACACAAAATTCGGAACATCTGATTCAACAGCTTCGAGTTCTGGAGGAAGTCAAATGGTTGAAGAAACCCTTAATTTTACAATGATTGATTATGATTTCTTAAATCTTTACGAGATCAAATTTAAGGAAGGCCGTAATTTCAGTCGTGAAATGGGAACTGACTTGCAGGAGGGAGTGATCATCAATGAGGCATGTGCCAAAGAACTCGGATGGACCGATAATCCACTTGGTAAAAAAATCGGCTTTGGACTTCAACTTGATGGAACCTTCACCCGAAGTACCAAAGTAATTGGGGTAGTCAAAGATTTTAATTATCGCTCATTGCATAATGCCGTTGAACCATTGGCATTATTTCTAACTGACCGGCCATTGAATGCCGTATCGATAAAAATTGGTCTGGAAAATCGCCAGCAAACGATTCAATTTATTGAGGATAAATGGAATGAGTTTGGAGCAATACACCCATTTGATTATAACTTCCTTAAAGATACCATGGATGATATGTATCAGGCAGAAGAAAAAATTGGTAAGGTGTTTACCATTGCATCATTACTTTCTGTATTCATTGCATTACTTGGCTTGCTGGGATTATCGTCTTTTATTGCTGAACAACGAACCAAAGAAATAGGAATTAGAAAAGTGGTTGGGGCTACATTGGAGTCGATACTAACCTTATTATTCAAAGAGTTTGTCATACTTATCTTAATTGCATTTGTGATTGCTTCGCCAATTGCCTGGTATTTGCTAAATAATTGGCTCGATTCAAATTTTGTTTACGCAACCAATATAGGGTTGTTAACTTTCCTTTTGGCAGGTTTTATTGCATTTGTTATTGGGATATTAACCATCAGTTTTCACATTTACAGGGCTGCAAGCTCAAATCCGGTTGATGCTCTTAAATACGAATAGTAATTTTAATTCAAATCAAAACTCTAGGGTGAAGGTACTTCCTTCGCCCTTTTTTGATTTTACGGAAATACTGCCATTATGCAGTCGCATAACCTGTCGGCAAAAATTAAGCCCGATTCCTGAGCCATGCTCTTTGGTTGTGAAGAGCGGGATAAAGATGTCGTTTAACAATGCATCATCAATCCCAATACCGTTGTCCGTAACCTCAATGACTGCTTTACCTTGATTGTTCAAATAAGCCTTCAAACTTATTTTTGGAGTGTTTTGTTGAAATAAGGCATCCATGGCATTTTTGATTAGATTGATCATCACCTGATTCATCAAACTTTCGTCCATGGTAATTTCAAGTAAAGCGGGTTCAGATAGAGAATCTATCTGAATTTCACATTTTTTTATGTCGTCCGAAAGTAATGAAATGGTTTTATCAAATAATTTTTGAACCTGATAACTTTCGAATTTTGGGATTGACAGTTTGGTCAAGGTTCGGTATTTTTGAATGAAATCAATCAAGCCCTGACTTCTTTCTTCGATCAGTTCGCTGCATGTCAAAGCATCTTCAATATTTTCCTGGCTAAGGGTTTCAACGGCTTTTATTTGTTTGTCATCCGAAAAATTTCTTCTGATCGAAGTTGTTAAAGTGGTGATAGGAGTAAGCGAATTCATCATCTCATGGGTCATCACACGGATCAGTTTTTGGTATGAAAGCAATTCGTTTTCTTCCAGTTCGGTTTTAATATCCTGAATTGATAATAGGGTTATTTTTTGTTTATTTGCCTTAATAATGGTTGATTTGAAGTAGTATTGATTAAGATAGTTTTTCAAATTAATTTTTAAAATTGATGGAATTCCGGTTTTAATGTTTTTAACTTCCTGATATAATCCTGACTGTATTTTTTCAAGATCACTCAATTTTAATAACGTTGAAATGCCTAAAAATTTGGCTGCGGCTTTATTAAAAATATAGACTTTACCATCCTGATCAAAAGAAATAATCCCAACGCCAATGTGTTCAACAGTGGTTTTAATAAACATCTCCTGCTCTTCTTTTTCAGCTTTAATTTGATGAACATCTTCAATAATTTGATTGAAATTTTTACTTAATCCCTTGAATATTTTTTCAATTTGATGGGTTGAAAAATGCAGACTGGTATCACCATATTTTAGATAAAAAAGAAATTTGGCTAAATCGCGATTTGTTTTACTCACGTAGCGATAAAGTTGCCAAATTTGAGCAAGGAGGATAAGAAACAGGAAAATAACAGTAAATAACCGCTTTTCCATGCCCCCAAAATAAACGATCATAAAGCTGTTCATGGAAATCAGTACAACCCGGATGAATGTGGAAATCAAGAAACGATTATAAATCATACTTTTTAATTTTTTTATAAAGGGTGGTTCGGGAAATCCCCATCTCTTTCGCTACGTTGCTTAAGTTGTTCCGGTGCTTTGCCAAGGCTTTAAACAATGCTTCTTTTTCAAATTCGTTGAGTTTAAAACTTTGTACTTCATCCTGCATTTCAGTATTTGTTTTAAAGAAAAAGTCTTCGGGAGTTAGTAGATTTGATTCGCTTAAAATAACAGCTTTTTCAATGCTGTGTTTAAGCTCTCTTACATTACCCGGCCAGTAATACTGGGTCAATTTGTCAATGGCATCCTGATTCAATTTTAACTGGGGTTTTTCATATTTTTCACGATATTTTTTCAGGAAAAATTCCGCAATCATAATAATGTCGTCTTTTCTTTTACGCAGTGGGGGGATGGTAATTTCGATGGTGTTTATCCTGAAATACAAATCTTCCCTAAATAACCCATCATTGATGAGTTGATCGACCGACTTATTGGTAGCAGTAATGAGACGGATATCCAGATCAATGGGTTTGTTAGAGCCCAGTTTGGTGATTTGTTTTTCCTGAATTGTCCTCAAAAGTTTTGCTTGCATCGAAGGCGGTAGATTGGCAATTTCATCCAAAAAGAGGGTTCCCCCATTGGCGGCTTCAATTTTTCCAATCCGGTCTTCCTTTGCATCGGTGAATGCCCCTTTTTTATATCCAAAAAGTTCGCTCTCGAATAAGGATTCGCTGATGGAGCCCACGTCAACAGCGATAAAAATTTCTTTTGCCCGTTTTGATTTAAGGTGAATTAGTCGGGCAAATAAATCCTTTCCTGTCCCGTTTTCTCCCAATAAAAGTACATTTGCATCAGTAGCTGCAACTTTTTCGATCATCGAAAAAACTTCAATCATTGCTTTTGATTTTCCAATAATCTGAAAATGATTGTTCGTAATATTTTCCTGAAAAACCTGATGTTTGTTCTTTAGCTTCGCGATCTCGTATTTTGAAGTTCTTAGTTTATATGCCGAGTGCAAAGTTGCAAGAAGTTTTTCGGCATCCCATGGTTTCTGCACAAAATCCGTAGCACCTTGCTTGATTGCCTTAACCGCCAATTCGATATCGCCGTAAGCAGTGATTAAAATAACAACCGCATCCGAATCAATATCCAAAATTTTTTTAAGCCAGAACAAACCTTCATTTCCCGTATTTATCCCTGTTTTAAAATTCATATCCAACAGTACAAGATCATAGGCGGTTTTCGCGAACATTTGTTTGATTTGTTCGGGATTACTAATGATATCAATTTGTTGATATTCCGATTTAAGCAGTAACTGAAGCGATTTAAGAATACTGATATTATCATCAACGATTAAGATACTTCCCTTTTTCATTTAGTGCTTATCTGTCATATAAAAGCTAAATTTATAAAAAGATTGCTTATATGTTATTAAAATGTCCATTTAGTGTACAAAAAGTGTTCATTTTGTGAACAATTAATTTATTTTAAACATCACTAAAAATTATAATCATCACAAAAACAACTAAATATGGATATGGCATACTGATTGCCAAGCTTAGGAAATTAACCTAAAATATCAATAAGATGTTTTTTAATTATATAAAAATAGCCATCAGGGCATTTGGGCGGAATAAACTCATTTCTATCATTAACCTTTTAGGCTTATCAATTGGGATTGCCATCTTTGCCATCAGTATTTTTTATGTTGATTATGAGTTTAACTATGAAAATTTTCAACCCAATAACGATCAGATTTATCGCATTTGCCTAAATAAAGAATTTGTGGGTTCTCCAAGTGCCCTTGGCAGGTTGATCTCAAGAGATTTTCCGGAAGTTGAATCTTTTGCAAGAATTGGTAGATCAAGTTGGTCGGAAAAAGTTACGATAAAAGCCAATGAAACTTTCTTCTATGAGTCCCGTTTCTTTTTTACTGATAGTACATTCTTTAAAACATTTGATTATCAATTGGTGCTTGGAGACAGGGAAAGTGTGCTGAACGAAGCTTTTTCGGTTGTTATCAACGAAAAGACTGCAATTAAATACTTTAATAAAATTGATGTACTTGGCAAAACCATCGAATTTAATGGGAAGACTTATGTAATTTCGGGTGTCGCAAAGGATGTTCCCCCTAATTCGCATTTTCATTTCGATCTCATCACCACTTTTCGTGGTACTGGAGATTATATGTACGCCGATTTAAAAAAATACTGGGGTTCAATAAATTATTTTACTTATGTTAAATTCAAGGAAAACGTATCAGTAAGAAATTTTCAGAATAAACTGATTGAATATGCTACCGAAGAATATAAAGATTACGCAGGAATTGAATTTTTCAGAAATTTATATTTTCAACCGATCAGGCTTGCCCATGTTGAAATTATCAGAGGAAACCTTGAAGCACCCGTGAATAAAAAATACCTGCTCATTTATATTTTTGTTGCCATCGTTATTTTGGTAGTTGCTTCCATAAATTACGTGAACCTATCCATCGCTGCTTCCCTTCGCAGGGCAAAAGAAGTTGGATTAAGAAAAGTTGTTGGTGCCGACCGGTATAAAATCCGTAATCAGTTTTTAAGTGAATCTGTCATGTTTACAGTCTTTTCATTAGCATTAAGTTTCGTTTTTATCGAATCATTTATTCCTTTGTTAAACCGATGGTTCGAACTTAACATTTTTATCGATTATCTGGATTGGAGATTTATTGTTTTTAGCATAATTATAATCATTTGGGTTGGCATAATATCCGGAAGCTATCCCGCCTTTGTGGTTTCAAGGTTGCAACCCATTAAGGTATTAAAATCCGGATTTGGGGGGAACAAGGCCAATACCACTTTCAGAAATGTTTTGATGGTTATTCAATTCGTAATTTCCATTTCTTTGATTGTTGGGGCATTTTTTATCACCCAGCAAATGAATTATGTGGATAACCTTGATTTAGGATATAACCGTCATGGGGTTGTGAATATACCGCTTCATGATGATCGCTTGAAAGAAAAAGGGGAGATTATCAAACAGGAGTTTGCTAAAAATTCTGAAATCATTGATTTATCGGCCAATTCCTTCAATATTACAGATCAACCATTTCACCAGACAGTTTATTATGAAAATGGAAATGAAGTAGAACAAGATATGACCTGGTATATTTTGGTTGACAAGGATTTTTTTAAAACTTATAAAATAAGGATTCTGCAAGGAAATACTTTTCCACAGGTCTCTTTTGAAAATCCAACAGCAGCATATGTGATAAATAAATCAGCAGCAGTTGCATATTTCGGTGATGGAAATCCGATTGGTAAACGACTGAGTATGCAAAGTGAAAAAAATATGGGTTACGTGGCAGGTGTGGTCGACGATTTTAATTTCAGGTCGCTGCATTATGCCGTAGAACCTTTGGTCTTTTCTATGGATCCTTATGGATATGATTATCTATCTCTTAGGATTGATCCGGAAAAAAGTGAACAAACTATGGATTTTATTGAAAGCAAATGGATGGAATTGTATCCGAATTACCCTTTCGAAATTCAGTATGTCGACAACGAATACAAAAAACTTTATAAGGCTGAATTCCAAACAGGATCATTAATACTAGTGTTTACGATGCTTTCAATATTGATTTCCTGTATGGGACTTTTCGGGATTAACAGTTTAATTACCAAATACCGGATTCGGGAAATTAGTGTGCGTAAGGTTTTTGGCGCAAGCGTAAGCCGCATAGTTTTGATATTATCGTCCAATATCGCGAAGCTGGTTTTAATTGCAAATATTATTGCCTGGCCTTTATCTTATTATACCATGGATAATTGGCTGAATAATTTTACCTATCGGATTCAAATGAATTGGTATATATTTATTTTGGCGGGTTTAATAACACTTATTATATCATTGTTAACAGTGAGTGCACAAGCTATCAAGGCTGCCAATACAAATCCATCAGAAACATTAAAATTTGAATAAAAACTACTAATTCAACTGAAATAAATACAATGTGGATCAATTATTTGAAAGTAATTGTTAGAACTTTAATCAGGAATAAATTCTTTTCACTGATCAATATCATTGGTTTATCTGTGGGGATAGCAGCCTTCGTGCTGATTATGATGTTTGTTGAGCATGAATTTGAATTTGACAAACATTTTAAAAATGCTAATCAAATATACCGGGTTACTTTGGATATGGAATGGGAACAAGCCCCCACCCAATTTACGGCACTGGCTCCCGGTCCAACAGCCATTCAACTGGCAAAAGATTACCCAGAAATCATTGCAGGTACCCGTTTTAGTACATCCGATCGAAGGATGTTCGAGGCAGTTGACGATCATTTAAATACTGTAGGACAGAAATTTTATGAGAACAATATTTTTATGGTTGATTCAAATTTCTTTAAAGTATTTAATATTCACGTTGTTGCTGGTGATAAAAACACAATGCTGACAGTTCCGAATTCAATTGTTTTATCGGAAAGTTTGGCCGAAAAATATTTTGGAATGATTGACGTGGTTGGACGAACTTTAAAAATGGATAATGAGCAGCATTTAACCATTACAGGGGTGATAAAGGATTTGCCAACTACCACCCATTTTAAAACAGACATTTTACTCACCACCAACGGCGATCCCAATTTCAATATCAATAATTGGCGGACATTTTTGTATTCATTTGTCAGGATTACAGAAAATGCCGATTTGAAAAATATCGATCAAAAACTGCTTGCTTTCAAGGAAAAATATTACGCTCCATGGAAAGAAACTTCAACTTTCCGCTTTCAAAAAATGCTCGATATTCACCTCAAAAACGACCGGATTTTTGATTATGCCCTGACTGGAGATTTTAAAAATGTATTGTTTTTAATTTCCATTGCTTTTTTGGTTCTGGTTATCGCTTGTATGAATTTTATGAATTTATCGACTGCCAGATCCATGCATCGATCAAAGGAAGTAGGGATCAGAAAGGTTGTTGGGGCAAGCCGTACAAATCTAATCGTGCAGTTTTTGGGCGAATCCATCATGGTATCTTTCATCTCCATGTTTATTGGCATTGTTTTGATTGAATCGATCATTCCCGAATTTCAAAAATTAATTAGTGCCAATTTATCGGTTAATTATTTAAAACATTTAATCAGTTTTATTGGATTGACCATAGTTGTTGGATTATTCTCAGGAATCTATCCTGCCTTTTTCACTTCTTCTTTTCAGCCCATGGTTGCTTTAAAAAATAAAACCGTTTTGGGAGGAACTAGCATTATCACCCGTAAAATATTGGTGATTTTCCAATTTGTGGTAATGGTGATTTTATTGAGTGGAGTAATGGTGATTTTTCAGCAAATGAAATATGTGAAAAACCGACCCTTGGGTTTTGATAAAGATCAAATTGTTTATACCTCTTTTAAAGATGAGATTCAGGGAGGACAAGCAAATTTATTGAAAGAGATGTTGCTTTCGAATCCAAATATCAAAACCGCTTTTCTTACCTCTCAACTTCCCGGTGAAACTCCTTTTGGAGATCATTTTTTGATTGAAGGAAATGAAAAGTCATTTCCGGCCCGAACAACAAGTATTGGCTACGAATACATACCAGGGCTTAAAATCGAAATTCTTACCGGAAGAAATTTTTCAAAAGAATTTGGAACTGATTCTTCTTCATGCATCATAAATGAAAGCGCCATGAAGAAATTCGGATGGAATATGGATGATGTGATTGGTAAAAAAATGAGCTGGAACTTTGCTTCCAGCTGGGATAACCAGATAAATGGTCGTGTGATTGGGGTTGTTAAAGATTATCATTTTAAATCATTGCATGAAGAAATTGAACCCATCATTTTAACATTCAATCCTTCACTTAATCGAATTGTTGCGGCAAAAGTCAACATGGAGAATATTGATCAAACCATCAGATTTATCGAAAAATCATTTAAAGAAATTAATCCGGCTTATCCTTTTGAGTATAGTTTCTTGTCCGACGATTTTGAGGTGCTTTACAAAAGGGAAGCACAATTCGAAAAAATATTCAGATATTTTGTTGTTCTGGCTATCATCATAGCAATTCTTGGTTTATTGGGCCTAACGGCATTTATGGCCGAAAAGAAGGTGAGGGAAATAGGCATCCGTAAAACTTATGGGGCTTCTATTTTAGGTATCATTAAATTATTTACCCGCGAATTTACCCTTTATGTAAGCATTGCAAATATTATCGGAATACCTATTGCCATCTTGATTATGAACCGATGGTTGAACAATTTTTATTACCGGATCAATATTACCTGGTGGCTATTTTTAATGGTTTTTATACTCAGTTTAATTATTGCCATTGGCACTGTTGCATTTCTTGCCTGGAAAGCAGCCCTTAAAAATCCAATTGAGGCTATTAAATATGAATGATCAGTTAAGCTGGTAGGTTCTTAAACAATAAGGTTAATTTTATCAACTTTTTTGTAATTTTTTAGTCGCTCAATCGTCATTATAAGTCTATTAACTTTCTTTAACATTCTTTTAACTAAGCAGTTAAAATAATTTTTTATTTTTAGTCTTCACAACCCCAAAATGATTTAAAATGATTCAAAATTATCTTAAAACCGCACTTCGATTATTGATCCGCCAAAAAAGCTATTCGATGATAAACATTGGTGGCCTGGCTATTGGTATGTCAGTCTGTATCCTTATCCTATCCTATGTTATTCATGAACTTAGCTTTGATAAATTTCATGAAAAGTCAGATCAAATTTATAGGGTTGGTTTGAATGCTACCGTTGGTGGGAATATAATGAACCTTGCTGTTACGAGTGCTCCAATGGGAGAAGCTTTACGTGAAGATTTTCCGGAAGTGATTGACAATACAAAGTTTGTTATCGCCAGTGGTCAGGAATTCGAAGTTGGAGAACGAAAATTTATTCAGGATGGAATTTTATATGCTGATTCTTCGTTTTTGGATATTTTTTCTTTTAAACTGATTCAAGGTAATCGAACAGAAGTTTTATTGAATCCCAGAAGCATCGTTTTAACGGAAACTGTCGCTAAAAAATTCTTCGGAGAAAACAAGGCTGTGGGAGAGGTCATTCGGATCGATAATGAAATTGCTTACACTGTTACCGGTGTATTGCAGGATATTCCTCCGAATTCTCAAATCCAGTTTCAACTAATTGTTAGTATGGACATCAGAGATCCCAGCTCCAGGTTATATGGATCAAATAGTTGGGGAAATATTATGATGTATTCCTATGTAATGTTGGATAAAAATGCAGATTATCTGAAATTACAGGAGAAATTTAATGATTTTAAAATAAGGCATACACAACAATTGGTTGATATGGGTGTGCATTTTGATCTTTTTTTACAACCATTAACCAGCATCCATTTATATTCAAATTTGGAAAGAGAAGGGGATAATAAAGGGGATATCACCTATGTTTATTTATTTTCAGCCATTGCCACATTTATTCTCTTCATTGCATGTATTAATTATATGAATCTGGCATCAGCCCGTTCATTTAAACGTGCCAAAGAAGTGGGAATGCGTAAAATTCATGGAGCCATCCGGTCTCAATTGATACGTCAATTTATAGGAGAATCTATCTTATTTAGCATAGTCGCTTTTGTGTTATCAATTATAATTGTTCAGATTACTTTGCCGATGTTCAATAATTTAGTCTATCAAAATGACAGTTCTTCGGATTTATTCAGTAATAAGCTGACAATTATTGGTGTTTTTGTGGCGATTACTTTTATTGTTGGTATTTTGGCAGGATCATATCCTGCCTTTTATATGTCATCCTTTTCGCCCATTGCTGCTTTAAAGGGTGAAAAAGTGAAAGGCAAGAAAAAATCATTATTGCGCAATATATTAGTAGTTATACAGTTTAGCATTGCCGTGACTCTAATAATTTGCACTTCGGTTATTTATAAGCAATTAAATTTTATGCAGAATAAAGATCTGGGGTTTAAAGGAGAGAATAGAATTATTATACCAATTAGGAGTGAATCATTGCGGAAAAAGAGTGAAGTTTTAAGAAATGAATTTATAGCATTATCTGATGTTGAAAAGGTCAGCATTACGAATGGTGCTCCTGGTATTGGGATGAGTGGCTCGGGGTATTATCCAGAAGGTGGTGATAATAATAATCCGGTTATTATTTATAATAGTACCATTGATGATCAGTTTGTTGAAACAATGGGAATGGAAATTGTTATTGGAAGGAATTTTTCTCATGAATTTGGCACTGATACATTAGCTGTATTAATTAATGAAGAGCTTGCAAAAAGATATAATTGGGATGATCCAATTGGTAAAAAATTATCAGTTAATGTTGGAGACAGTGTGCCACGGATTGATTTTAAAGTAGTTGGGGTGCTTAAGAGTTTTCATTTCCGTTCTTTGCTTACAAAAGTGGAACCCTTTGCATACCATTACCGACAATCAAATATGCAATATGTTTTGATAAAATTAAATGCTAAAAACAAAGAATCAGCTTTAAAAAAGGTTGAAGAAAAATGGGCCGAATTATCAAATAATGCCCCATTCGATTATTTATTTGTTGATGAAAATTTTAAAAAGAGTTATTTTTCCTATATCCGAATGGGAATACTGTTCACAGCTTTTACCTTGATTGCCATATTTATAGCATGTATCGGATTATTTGGTTTGGCATCATTCCTAACCGAGTTGCGAACAAAGGAAATTGGAATCCGCAAAGTAAATGGTGCGGGTGTAATGAAAATTTTGCAGTTGTTAAATACTGATTTTTTGAAATGGGTATGCATTGCTAATATTATTGCATGGCCTGTTGCTTGGTATTTTATGACTGAATGGCTGAAGAATTTTTCTTATCAAATAAGCTTAAGCTGGTATTATTTTGCTTTTGGTGCATTACTTTCAATAATGATTGCGCTGATTACAGTCAGCTATCAATCAATTAAATCGGCAACACAAAACCCGGTAGATTGTTTGAGATATGAATAGTGAAGTAAGGGATGGCTTCCCCAATTGGGGAAGCCATCCCTTAGGGTTGCTAACCTAAAAATTCAATGTAAAAGTTGTTTTATTTTTGGATTGACTGAACCGAGATGCTTCCTTTATGTTTTTCCGGAAATATCATTGGTATCTTAAACTATCCAACGGATTCGATCGCCCTGCTTTAACAGACTGATAGATTACAATCGTCAAACTGATGCCCATGGAAATAAAAAACGATAAAATAAATATCCAGGGCCTTAAGTCGATGTGATAAGCAAAGTTGTCAAGCCATTTGTCAAAGAGGTAATAGGCAATAGGCCAGGCAATAATATTTGCGAGAATCGTCAGATAAATGATTGATTTCACCAATAACAAAACAATATCTTTCATGGAAGCACCAAAGGTTTTCCTAATCCCGATTTCTTTAATCTTTTGCTCGGCCGTAAATGCGGAAAGTGCAAAAAGCCCCAAACAGGTGATGATGACCAGAATGATTGAAAAAATGCCAAATAAATTTGCCATGAATGCTTCAGCGCGATAAAGTTTATCGAATTCCACCTCTAAGAACTGATATTCAAACGGAATATTGGGGTCGGCCGAAAGTAAGGTTTTTTCAATATGATTGATCGCATTTGTTTTATTTTCAGGATTAATTTTTACATAGATAAAACGAAACATTCTTGGGTCATAGGATAATACCAAAGGACGGATTTCAGATTTCAGGGTCTGAAAGTGAAAATCTTTTATTATGCCGATGATATTGTGTTCTTTATCAAAAGATCCCCTATGAGGAACCACTTTCATACCGATTGGATTTTCGATATTCATTCTGCCCAAAGTAGATTCATTAATTATAATCTCTTTATGTCTCATTTTAACAGATGGAGATAGATCTTCACCCATGATTAGTTTTATTCCAAACGTTTTTAAGAAGTCATGTTCAATATGATTGAATCCAAAATCTCCCCCTCCATTAATAAATTTTTCATCAGCCCCCATCCACAAAAAGTTAGATGATGAGTATGCACCAGCACTCATGGCCGCAGTACTGGCCGTGACATTAACAATATCGGGGTTCTTTAATAACTCGGTTTTGATAAAATCAAATTTCTCAAGATATTTCCCGGATACATTTATAGTAACCGTATTTTTATAATCAAACCCCAGGTCTTTATTCCGGATAAATGAATATTGGCTGAAGATGATCACCGTCCCTATAATAAGTGCAACGGAAAACGTGAACTGGATAAGTACCAATATTTTTCTAAAAAGGTTCCCCCCTTGTTTGTTTCCGGACGCACCATAAAGGACTTTAATGGGACGGAAATTCGACAATAAAAGAGCCGGATAGCTCCCTGCCATAACACTGCTGGCCAAGGTGATCAAAATTAATACGCCCACTATTTTTATACTTCCAAAGCTGCTGAACGACAATGTTTCTCCGATCAACTGATTGCAAAATGGCAGAATGAGTTTTACAATGGCCAATGAAATCAGTAATGAGAGGATAGCCATTAACAGCGTTTCGAGATAAAATTGGATGATCAGGTTTTTTCGCAGTGCCCCAAATGTTTTTTTGATCCCGACCTCTTTGGCACGAATGGATGAACGGGCCGTTGTCAGGGTCATGAAATTGATACAGGAAACCAACAATAACAGGCCCGAAATAATCAGAAACATATTTACATTGCTTTTGTTCCCTTTTTTATTGGCCGCGCCTCCTATAATTTTATCGGACTCCAGATACATGTTTTTTAAGGGCATCAGGTGAATATAGTATTGCCAATTATTTTCAAATTCAGGTTGTCTGGCCTGAAGATAACCATATGCTTTTTGCCGGAAATTTTCAATATCCGTACCCTCTTTTAATAAAATATAGCTTTGAAAAAAATGAAGTCCCCAATTACCATTAATATCATAATTTCCATTTTCAGGCATGAAATCCGTTATTCGAATAAACGGGATGAGCGAAACAAACTGAAGGCTTGAATTTTCGGGAACATCCTTTAGTATGCCTGTTACCTTAAAGTTAAAGTTGTTGTCCACCTGAATTACTTTTCCCATGGGGTCTTCGTCCCCAAATATTTTTTTTGAAAAAGATGCTGTCAATACGATTGAATTTGGATCGAGCAAAGCGGTATTTGGGTCCCCTTCTAAAAAGGGGAACGAAAATATCTGAAAGAAATCAGTATCGGCAAATCCAAAAAATTCTTCTGAAAAAACGACGTCTTTATATTTAATCAGGTTGTTGTTACGCTCTCTTTGAATAAAGACCCGGAAACGTGCATATTTTTCAATTTCAGGAAGATCGGCTGCCATACTTGGAACCAAGGCTGGGGCTGTTCCAGAATTAATATTGTTTTTACGTGAGACTACCCATTCCTTGTAAAGCTGATAGGTACGGTCGTTTTTTTCGTGAATACGGTCGTAGCTTAATTGATTAAATACCCATAAAAGAATAATGATACTGATCGACATTCCCAATACCAGCCCGGCTACATTTATAAGGGAGGATAACTTTCTGCTTTTAATATTTATCCAAGCGGTTTTAAAATAATAGTTGACCATGATTTAAAGAATAAAATTTGATATATGATATTAGATTTATTATTTTCAAAATCAATGCCAGTACGTAATGCAATGAAATACAGATGTATAAGATTTTTTAGTTTTTGAAAGTGTAACAATTCAATACATTGAGAGTATCTATATCATACACTTCTATCATTTTTAAAAATGCAAATAAATTCAGGTAAAATAATATTGATAGATGATCATCAAAAAATTCTGGAATCTCTTCGGTTCCTGCTTAAATATCACTTCAGGGAGATCATCATGCTTTCGGGTCCTGAACAGATTTTCGGGGATGAAAAACTGAATGATGCAGATGTCATTATATTAGATATGAATTTTAAAGCCCAGGAGAAAAGCGGAAAAGACGGCTTATTCTGGCTTAAACGCATTTTACATAAATTTGAAGCAAAAGTTATTTGCCTGACCGCCTACGGGAGCATTTCCCTGACGGTTGAAGCCATGAAAATCGGGGCCACTGATTTTGTTACCAAGCCCTGGGAGAATGATAAGCTGGTAGCGACTATAAAATCGGCTTTAGCATTGAAAAAAGCACAGGATGAGGTGTCCCGGCTAAAAAGCAAGCAAATTCATTTATCTTCCGAGATCAATAAACAGAATTACCAGATCATAGGAAATTCACCCGCCATTCAAAAAATACTTCAATTGGCCCATAAGGTAGCCCCATCCGATGCCAATATTTTAATTACAGGTGAAAACGGAACGGGCAAGGATCTGATTGCCAGAGAAATTCATAGGTTGTCTCTCCGCAGGGAGGAGGCCTTTATAAGTATCGACATTGGCTCATTAAGCGAATCGTTGTTTGAAAGTGAATTTTTCGGACATATGAAAGGGGCTTTTACAGATGCCATAGCGAACCGGACCGGTAAATTTGAAGCAGCTTCGGGTGGAACCTTATTTTTGGATGAAATCGGAAATCTATCCATCACAATGCAACCTAAAATACTTTCGGCCTTACAAAAAAAAGCAATAACACCTGTAGGAAGCATTAAAGAAATTCCGGTAGATATCCGGATTATTTGTGCTACCAACAAGAACCTTCGTGAAATGATCGTTAACCATTTTTTTCGCGAAGACTTATTTTATCGGATGAATACTGTCGAAATCCATATCCCACCATTACGTGAGCGAAAAGAAGATATTCCGACGATAGCTAATTATTTTCTGAGGCTTTTTGGGGATAAATATGAAAAATTTCCCATCAGGTTTGATAAGATGGGTACAGATACTCTCATGAATTATGATTGGCCCGGAAATATTCGGGAATTGAAGCATACTATCGAACGGGCTGTAATATTGTGTGAATCAAATGTCTTATCATCTTCTGATTTTTCAAATCTGAACCAATTTAATGTCTCAAATAATAGCCAGCTAATTTCCCTGAATGAAGCTGAAAAAATGTTGATCAGCCGGGCAATGGACAGAAATGATAGAAATATTGCCGCAACATCACGCGAATTAAAAATTGGCCGCCAATCCTTATATCGTAAATTAAAGCGTTACCGGATTTATGTCCCCAATGAAAACAACGTATGATTCACCCAAAACTATATTTAAATATTATTATCCGGGTAGTGTTAATTTCCATTACGTCCATCATCACAAGTTTTATTTATACTGTTTATCAGGATTGGTATTTATTGCTGTTTTTTACAAGTATAGCGGCGATTCAAACATTATCCTTAATTAATTTCATAAAAAAAACCAATAAAACAATAGCCGACTTTTTTCTTTTTGCCAAAAACGGAGAAAAGAACATTCGTTCGTATAAATCAAAAAATCAAATATCTCATGCATTAATAAACTCGCTGGAGGAAATTTATGCAACCATACAAAATCTAAGGTTGGAAAGCGAAAAAAGAGAACAATATTTTGGCAAGGTATTCGAGATGATTACTACAGGGATTATGATAGTGGGGAAGAACGGCGATATTGAATTTCATAATAATGCCCTAAAAAAAATGATTAATAGAAAACAGATTCTCAATATTAATCAGTTTCGAAGGCTTTCTCCTGACTTTTATCATTCCCTTGATTCAATAAGGAACGGTCAAAAGAAAATTATTAAAATTTCATCAAATTCATCAATGAGCTTTTTGTTAAAAGCCAACAATTTTATTATAAATAATAGTCCGGTTCGTGTATTTACCCTGGATAATATCAAACAGGAGTTGGATGAAAGGGAACAGGAATCCTGGAGACGACTGGTAAAAATATTTAATCATGAAATTTCAAATTCGATGAGTCCGATTGTATCTACTAGTAGAGCAATATGTGATTTGTTAAAAGAGAATTTTTGTGAAAATCCTTACCCTTCGAAGGAGTTATCAAAAGAAATAATAGCTGATTTGATTCATGGGCTTGAAATGATAAATGAAATTGGTGCCGGTATCCATTATTTTGTCACCCAAGTAAAGAGTTTAGACTCCATTCCCGATCCCAAATGCAAGGATATTATGGTTAAGGATTTTATATTCAACTTGATCAATATGTCAGAAAAAAGTGGGTGGGAGCATATTCAAATTGAACAAAAATTAGAACCCGAAGAGGTTGCAATTTTCGCAGATAAAGAATTGATTTCACTGGTTTTCATTAATATTATCAAAAACTCTTGTGAAGCTCTTCAAACTACAAAACGCCCTAAGATCCTTATTAGCAACGAAGAAACAAGTGAATATTCAATCATTCATATAAGTGATAATGGATCAGGAATTTCTGAAAATGAATTGGAAGAAATTTTCGTTCCATTTTATACCACACGCAAATCAGGAACAGGAATAGGTTTAAGCCTGTCCAGACAAATCATGCATTTACACGGAGGTAAAATTGAAGTACAATCCAAACCATATCACGAAACAACTTTATCTCTGTTTTTCCCTAAAATTATTAAACTTCAGTTAAATTGATTATTTTATATTTTAGTCTTTTCTCATCTTCTATAAGAAATGTCGGAAAATTAATTGACTAGAATTTTAAAGTAAAGATTGTTTCTATTTGTGGTTGGGATCGAACAGAAATACTTCCTTCATGCAAATACATGATTTGACGCGAAAGGCTTAGTCCGATACCTGAACCATTTTCTTTGGTCGAGTAGAAGGGGATAAAGATTTTGTCCAGTTCACTTTCTGATATTCCATTACCATTGTCCTCTATATTAATCAGTAAATTTACTTCGCTCGATTTTTTAGCAGTAATCTTAATTTTCGGATTTGGACGATCAACAAGAGCCTCCAAAGAATTTTTTATGAGATTGATTAACATTTGCTCGATGAGCGATTCATCCGCAAAAAGGTCAAGATCGGGATCAATATGATATTCAAATTCAATTTGTTCGGACTTGAACCTTTCCTGATAAAATTTTTGAATTTTTTCAACGGTATGAACGATTTTAAATTTTGTCAGATTGAGTTTGGGGTTCTTGGTGACGTTTTTATAAACCTCTATAAAATCAACCAATCCTTTGCCTCTTTCTTCAATGATCTCGGTATTGATTGCGATGTCCTTAATAATTTCATCATCCAATTCAGATGCTTTTTTAATCACTCCATCCTGATAAATGTAGCGCCTGATCACCTTTGATAAGGAAGTAATGGGTGTGAGAGAGTTCATGATTTCATGATTCAAAACCTGAATTAATTTTTGCCAGGATTCCAATTCGTTATGATCAAGTTCACGGCGGATATTTTGAAAAGAGATAATATGGATGGTATTTGAACCAATTTGGATGAGGGTCCTTTTGATCGCCAGGTTTTGGATTTCAGCATTCAGACTTATTTTTACGACTTGGTTTTTCTCAGTTTTTAAATCAGTAATTGCCTGATGAAAGTCGGGACATTTTTCGAATAACGTATTCATGAATTTGCAGGCTTCGCAATGCAGGATATTTGATGCTTCAGGATTAAAAAGCTCAATTTTACCTTTGTCATCAAAAGCAATAATGCCAATTTTTACATGATTTACAATGGTATTAAGATAATGGGTTTTTTGTTCATTTTCAATGCGTATTTGTTGTAATTCTTTATTGATGTAATCAAATGAAAGATTAAGCCCTTTGAAGTTTTTCATTACATGCTCATCCTGATAATTTACGGCTGTATCTTTTGATTGAATCCTGAGAAAAAATGCGGCGAGGTTTCTGTTTGTTTTATTAATGTAGTTGATGAGTAAAATCGTTTGGGCCACAATTAGAACAAATGAGATGATGCTTGCCATGATTTTATCTTCTTGCCTTATCATGAAAGCAAATAAAACACCCATGATAACAATCAGTATCACCCGAAGGATGATGGAGACATAAAATCGGTTAAAGCCCATGTTTTTCAATTTTTAGATAGAGGGTGGTGCGAGAAATATTTAATTCCTGGGCGGCTTTGGTCAGGTTGCCCTGATGTTTGTCCAGTACTTTTTTAACAATGTATTTTTCAACATCAACAAGTTTGTTTGAAGAACCCAAATCCCAATTGTTGCTGGTTTTTATTTCAATCCGAAAGTCTTCCGGCCTAAGAATGTCGGATTCGGCAAGAATGACGGCTTTTTCGATGGTATGTTTTAACTCTCTCACATTTCCGGGCCAGGTATGGTTTAATAGTGAGTCAATTCCTGTACTGCTGATCTTAATTTCTCCTTTATTATATTTCTTGGAGTATCGCTTAAGGTAAAAATCAGCAATGATCAAAATGTCGTCACCTCTTTCACGTAGTGGGGGGATTTCAATTTTTATGGTATTAAGCCGATACAATAAGTCTTCCCTGAACAATTCCTGATTGGTTAGCAAAAAGGGATTTTTGTTAGTGGCTGAAATCAAGCGGATGTCAATCTTCACAGCCTTGTCCGAACCCACCGGGGTTACTTCCCTGCTTTGCAAAACCCGCAATAATTTTGATTGTAAATTCATCGAGAGGTTGGTAATTTCATCTAAAAACAAGGTCCCTCCGGAAGCCGCAACAAACCGGCCTGTTCTATCGCTTTGGGCATCGGTGAAAGCCCCTTTTTTGTGGCCGAACATTTCACTTTCAAATAAATTTTCATTAATGGAACCTAAATCAACACTTACGAATAATTCTTTTTTCCGACCTGATAGTTTGTGGATTTCCCTTGCAACCAATTCCTTCCCTGTGCCGTTTTCGCCCAATATCAAAATGTTTGCATCGGTAGCTGCCACTTTACGGATGGTTTTAAAAACTTCGGTCATTTTTGGTGATGATCCCAGAAAATCATTCTGAACATTCAAGGAATTTTCTATCAATACCTCTTGAAATCCCTTTAGTTTTTTAACTTTTCGTTCTGCATCACGCAGTTTAAGTGCAGCGTGTAAACTGGCAATCAGTTTGTCGATGTCCCAGGGTTTGGTAATAAAATCGTAAGCTCCTTCTTTGATCCCTTTCACTGCAATATCAACTTCACTGTAAGCTGTGATCAATATTACAAGAATATCGGGGTTACTTTCCCTAATTTTTCTTAACCAGTACAAACCTTCATTCCCTGAATTCACCCCAGCCTTAAAATTCATATCCAGCAAAACAAGATCCCAATCTTTTTCATTCAAAAGGTTTGGAATTAAATTGGGGTTGCGCACAGTTTCTATTTCCTTAAATTCGTACTTTAACGATTGCTTAAGCGTAAGCAAGATGCTTTCGTTATCGTCAACAATTAATATTTTTCCTTTGGTCGGATTCATTGAAAAACAACTTATTGAAAGGCAAATATATGAAAATTGTTCAGATGCCGAACGCTAATTGTCCAGACTCTGAACAGTTTTATAATAATTTATAAGTAAAAATAAGTTAAGTTATTGAAAAAGAATAATTAAACTATTTTGGCATTTACTTTGACTTAACTTATGCGAAGTCAAAATTTTTTAAAAATGATCAAATCTTATATCAAACTCGCCATTCGGAATTTTACGAGAAACCTGTCTTTCTCATTAATTAACCTGTTTGGATTGAGCATTGCCTTTGCTTTATTTATTCTGCTTTCTCTTTATATAAAAAGCGAGCTGACTACAGATAAGCATCTTCAAAATTCTGAAAATATTTATTGTCTATTTGAGAAAAACAGGAGCCATATTTTCGGTAACGGTTTGTTTGCCGAATTTGTGAATGAGCGCTATCCTGAAATAAAGCAGGTTTGCAGGTCCATTATTTTTGACGGGGAGTTTTATTTGGATGACGGGCATTATGTTTATTTTGATAAAGTAGGATTGGTAGATTCCACCTATTTTAAAATATTCAAAAATAAAGAACACTTGGGAAATTTGGATCATGCGCTGGATGGGCGAAATGGCATGGTGCTGACCGAAAGTTCGGCCAAAGCCTTGTTCCATAATGAAAATCCAATTGGCCGAAAAGTTAGATGGAACAATCAGTACGATTTTACAGTAAATGCAGTAATACCTGACCTACTTGAAAATTCTTTGTACCATGTTGATTGTTTTGTATCCATAAATTGTTTGCTGAATTTTTTTGTAGGAGCTCTCACAAATCCAAACGATTGGGGCATCAATACTTTTGTTGAACTTGAGCAAAACGCGGATATTCCATTACTTGAAGAGAAGCTAAGTAAAGATTTGTTGGCTGAGTTTGGACGGGATTCGAATTGGGGACTGATCCCTTATTCGGCTTTATACTTTAATCAAAAAGCTCAGGCACCTGAAGAGTTCAAAAGAGGAAACATGCAATTTGTGAAATTGTTTATCGGCATAGCGTTGTTTATCATTGTTATCGCCTGTATCAATTATGTCAACCTAACTACGGCTAAAGCGGGAAGCCGCGCAAGGGAAGTTGGCATTAGAAAAGTAGTGGGTGCCTATAAGCAAAAGCTGATCAAACAGTTTTTGACCGAATCAATTTTGCTAATTTTTATTTCGCTCATCATTGGCTTTTTATTGGCAGAACTTTCAATCGGAGAGTTTAATCGTTTGGCCGAGATAAATTTACAGGTAAAGGATTTTTATTTTTTCCCATTTAATATCTTTTTTGTGATGGGTGTGATATTGTTAGGTGTGATTTCAGGCTTGTATCCTGCATTGGCACTAACTTCATTTAAAACAGTCGAGGTAATTAAGGGAAAAGTATCAAAAAGCCGAAGTGGCATTATCGCGCGAAAAGCATTAATGGTTTTTCAGTTTGTAATTTCGTTGGTGATGATTGTGGGCACCATCGTCATTTACCGTCAGATTAATTATGTGAAGCAATTAAACCTTGGGTTTGACAAAGAAAATGTGATCCGTTTAAAAACGAAAGATGACGCTTATAAAAACGCACAAGATTTTAAACAGGAATTGCTCACAATACCGGGTGTTCAAAAAATAGCTTTTGCTAATGCTGTGCCAGGTAATATCTCCAACGGAATGTTTGCCCAAGTGGATGGCCAGGATATTAACATGCGCCATTTAAAGTGTGATCCGGCGTATTTCGATCTCTTGGGGTTTCAATTGGTAAGCGGGAGGCATTTTTCGAGCGAAGATGAAGCGGATAGGGCCGGAAAATATATCATGAATGAAGCTGCCACGAAAATCTATGGTTGGGAAGATCCTTATCAGATCAGACTTTGGGGTTTTAAACTTATTGGGATCGTTAAAGATTTTAATTTTCAAAGTTTACATCAGCCGATCGGGCCTTTGTTTATTACTTTTTTGGATACCATGAATGAAATCGTTATCCGTATTTCGGGAACAAACCAAACGGCAACGCTTGCCGAGATTGAAAAGGCATGGATGAAAAAATACCCCGAGGACCCATTTAAATTTGAGTTTGTCGATCAGGTTGTAGATCAACAATACAAATCCGAAGAACGCCTTGGCAAGATTGTGGGTTACTTTTCCATATTTGCATTGATTATTGCATGTATGGGTTTATTGGGAATGACCTCTTATATGATACAGCAACGACATCGTGAAATCGGAATCCGAAAAGTTCATGGCGGATCTGTTCAGCAAATTATCAATATGCTTTCTTTTGAGTTTGTGAAATGGGTAATTTTGGCCTTTGCAATATCTGTACCTGTCTCTTATTACCTGATGAAAATATGGCTTGCAAATAATTTCACTTATCAGGTCGATATTGATTGGTGGATTTATGTTCTTAGCGGTTTGGCTGTCGTTTTTGTATCATTAGTTACTGTTAGCATTCAATCTTATCGTGCAGCAATCATGAACCCTGTGGATAGTTTGAGGTACGAATAAAATTTAAGGGGTGACACCCTACAGGGTGTCACCCCTTAAGATTTGCTTTGACTTAGCTTATATGTGAAATCAAATTTTATTAAAAAATGATTAAATCTTATATCAAAATCGCTATCCGAAATTTTACGAGAAATATAACTTTCTCATTGATAAATCTTTTTGGACTGAGCATCGCTTTCGCCCTGTTCATCCTGCTTTCATTATACATTAGAAGCGAACTTACAACCGACAAACATATTGAGAATGTAGAAAATATCTATTGTTTGTATGAAAAAAACAAAAACCATATTTCAACCGCAGGTATGTTTGCTGAATATGTTAACGGCCGTTATCCTGAAATAAAACAGGTTTGCAGGAACTTTAAGTATGATGGGGAATTTTTTTTGAAAGACGGGAGTTTTGTATACTTTGACAGATTCATTACAGTCGATTCAAACTATTTTGAAATATTCAGGAACAAAGCCATACTAGGCAATCTTGAACATGCTTTGGATGGGAAAAACGGAATGGTACTGACCGAAACTGCCGCGAAAGCCTTGTTTGGTGATAAAAACCCAATAGGAAAAACGGTTAACTGGAACAACAATTATGATTTTGTAGTTAATGCCGTGATTCCGGATGTACCTGAAAATTCAAGTTACCATGCGGATTGTTACGTTTCGATCTTGTGCCTATTGGTTATTGACAAAGCAAAGCTTATCAGTCCCGGAGACTGGACCATAACAACCTTTGTAGAGGTCAATGAAAATGTGGATATCACAAAACTGGAAAAAAAGCTGAGTACAGATTTATTGGAACAGTTCAAACAGAATACCAATTGGGGCTTGCTTCCCTATTTGGATATTTACTTTAATCAACAAAAAGTCAATACCTATGGTTTCAGACATGGAAATAAACAATTTGTGCTGTTGTTTATTTGGATTGCGTTGTTTATCCTCGTCATTGCCTGCATCAATTATATAAATTTAACTACCGCCAAGACCGGAAGCCGGGCAAGAGAAGTTGGAATTCGTAAGGTTGTGGGCGCTTATAAGCAGAAGCTGATAAAACAGTTTCTTGCCGAATCCATCCTCCTGATCCTTTTTTCACTTGTTATTGGATTTTTATTGGCAGAATTTACAATTAATGAATTTAACCGATTGGCTGAAATAAATTTACACGTAAAGACTTTTTATGAATATCCATACAATATCGTGTTTATTTTAGGAGCAATTATTTTGGGAATAATTTCGGGCTTGTACCCTGCATTTGTTCTGACATCTTTTAAAACTGTCGAGGTGATAAAAGGAAAAGTAAATAAAAGTAAAGGTGGTGTAATTGCAAGAAAAGCACTCATGGTTTTCCAGTTTATTATATCATTGATTATGATTGTTGGTACCATTGTAATTTACCGTCAGATCAATTATGTAAAACAAATAAACCTTGGGTTTAACAAGGAACATGTGATCCATTTAAAAACCAATGATGCAGCCTATAAGAATGCACAGGACTTTAAAAACGAATTGCTGGCCATACTTGGAGTTGAAAAAGTTTCATTTTGTGCAGGTATTCCAGGGGATGTCACCAATGGGATCTATGATGAGATTGATGGCCAGGAAATCTATATGAAACATTTGTCTTGTGATGATGAATATCTGGATTTGATGGGCATGGAACTTGTCAGTGGCCGGAACTTTTCGGGTGTGGATGCATCTGATATAAGGAAAACCTATATGGTGAATGAAGCTGCAGTAAAAGCTTTTGGCTTGGAAAATCCATACGAGGTCAAATTTTTTGGTTTCTTAAAACTGATCGGGATTGTTAAAGATTTTAATTTTCAAAGCCTTCATCAACCGATTGCCCCATTATTTATTACCTTTTTGGATAACATGGAGGAAATAGTTATCCGTATTTCCGGCACAAATCAAACCGCCATAATTGATCAAATTGAAAAAGCCTGGATCAAAAAATATCCGAAAGACCCATTTTCTTTTAAGTTTGTTGATCAGGTTGTAGATCAACAATACAAATCCGAAGAACGCCTTGGCAAGATTGTGGGTTACTTTTCCATATTTGCATTGATTATTGCTTGTATGGGTTTATTGGGAATGACTTCTTATATGATACAGCAACGACATCGTGAAATCGGAATCCGAAAAGTTCATGGCGGATCTGTTCAACAAATTATCAATATGCTTTCTTTTGAGTTTGTGAAATGGGTCATCCTTGCTTTTCTATTATCCGTTCCGGTATCATATTATCTCATGAAAACGTGGTTAGCTAAAAACTTTACCTATCAGGTCGAGGTGGAATGGTGGATATTCATTGTAAGCGGAATTATAGTTGTTGTTATCTCACTCTTAACAGTTATTCTACAATCTTATCGGGCTGCTGTGATGAATCCGGTGGATAGTTTGAGATATGAATAATTAAAACATTAAAGTGAAAGTACTTCCTTTGTTTACAGTAGATTGAACAGAAATATTTCCATTATGCATCCGCATAATCTGGCGGGATAAACTCAATCCGATCCCACTGCCTTTTTCTTTGGTCGAGAAAAAAGGGATAAATATTTGATCAATGGTATCGGCCGGAATCCCCACTCCGTTATCCCGGATATCAATTTTAATTTGTGAGTCTGATTGATAGGCCTTTATTGTAATTTCTGGTTCTTTAACGATTTCGAGTGCCTGTATTGAATTTCTGACAATATTGAGCAGAACTTGTGAAAGCAATTTTGGATCGGCTTCTAAAATAAGATTTTCGGGCTGGGTTTCTGTCGAAAAGTTGATGAGGTTTTGTTGTAGCTCTTTATCCATGAAAGTGCTAAAGTCTGTTAAAAATTCATGGAGTTTTATTTTTTCGGGTTCGGGTTTTGGAAAATGTGTCAGGTTCCGGAAATTATTTGCAAAATTCAGTAAGCCCGAACTTTGTTCGTCAATGATGTGCAGGCCTTTTACCGTATCCTTAATAATTGCATCATTCAAATCCTTTGTTTTTTTTGCACTTTGTCGGTCTTCATGCGTTAAAAATTCTTTTAGTGTTTTGATGGATGAAGAAATCGGGCCGATGGAATTCATAATCTCATGATTTAAAACTCTAACCATTTTATACCAGGTTTCATATTCGTGCTTTTCGAGCTCAGTTTTAATATCTTTTACAGAGATTAGGATAAGATTCTCGTTTAAAAGTTTAAATTTTGTGGCTTGGATAGATAGTTGAGAGTAATTCCCATTGTGCTCAAAATTAACAAGTTCCTTTTTGAAAGGCTTAATAGTCTGAAATGTTTCAAATAAATGAGGGTAATTTGATTGTAAAAATTTACGACTAATTGATTGCTTGGCCTGAAGTAAGTTTCTTAATGCCGAATTGCTGAGTTTCACCTCTTTTTTTTCATTAAAAGCAATAAGCCCAAAATCGACATGCTCAACAACCTTTTTAAAAAAAGCTTCTTGTGCTTCATAACTGATTCGTTCGTCTGAAATTTTTACATTTAATTTTTCTAAAGAAGTTCTTAAATTATTATAGGATTTCCAATTTTGGATACTTTTGGGAAGCCAGGTAGTATCTTCATAATTGATTGAATCGAAAAAGATTGATAATTCGTTGTTTGTACTGTTTATTTTTCGAATAAGCAACCAGACTTGGATAAAAATCAATGCAATAAGATTTATATTAATTAGCAGATCTTTAACAATAAAGACAGAATATCCCAGAAGTATAGCCGTGAGGCTAATCAGGATTACCCGTATAATTATGTTTAAATAAAATTTATTCCTCAACATCGCCATCAAGATTTATTTTGTACTGTTTGATTTTACGATATAATGTTTGTCGGCCAATTTTTAGTTGGATGGCCGTTTTGCTTATATTTCCATTGTTCTTATGAAGGGTACTGGAAATGAGAATTTTTTCATTATCGGAAATGCTTTGTGGGTTTAAATTTGTATTCAGCTCATTTAAGTTCCTACTTTTTAGAAATAAGTCTTCCGGCCTGATAATTTCGGATTCACATAATATTATTGCCTTTTCAATGGTATGTTTTAATTCTCGGACATTGCCCGGCCATGGATATTGCTGTAATATTTCTATTGCTTCAGCATTAAATTTTATGCTATTTTTTTCATATTTGCGTTTGTACCGTTCCAGAAAATATTCGGCAAGTAAAGGAATATCCTCAATTCGTTCTCTGAGTGGAGGAATTATAAGTGTAATAGTATTTATTCGAAATTGTAAATCTTCTCTGAATAATTTTTCAGTCACCAGTTTTTCCAGGTCTTTATTTGTAGCACAGATTAAGCGGAAATCGACAGGGATTTGCTCATTGCTACCAACAGGGGTTACTTTTTTGTTTTGTAAAACATACAGGAGCTTTGATTGAAGTGAAACAGAAATATTCCCGATTTCGTCTAAAAAAAGAGTTCCGCCTGAAACGGTTTCAAATTTTCCAATACGATCTTCTTTGGCATCGGTGAATGATCCTTTTTTATGACCAAACAGTTCACTTTCGAAAATGGATTCATTCAGAGATCCAATGTCTACTTTTAAAAAATCATACTGTTTCTGTTTTGATCGTTTGTGGATTTCATAAGCCAGTACTTCTTTCCCTGTCCCGTTTTCTCCTTGAATAAGAATATTGACATCTGTTCCGGCCACTTTTTCAACTGTTTTAAATAAATGAGCAATTTGCTCGGATTTATATATAAATGAACTGTATTCGCTTTCTTTGCTTTCCTTTAAAACAATTTGCTTCTTTTTTAATGATTTTATTTCATCTCGTGATTTTTTTAACTCTAAAGCCGATTGAAGTGTCGCCAGTAATTTATGATTATCCCATGGTTTTAATACAAAATCGGTGGCTCCCTCCTTTATAACTTTAACAGCTAATTCAACGTCTCCATAAGCAGTGATTAGTATAATAACCATTGTAGGGTCTTCTTTCTGAATTTGTTTCATCCAAAAAATACCTTCATTACCGGTATTAATACTTGAAGTAAAATTCATGTCCAATAAAATAACATCAATGGGAACTGCCTTTATAAGCGCCAGGATTTGATCAGGCTTACTTAAGGTATAAACGCTTGTGAATTTGTACTTTAAAAATAACTCAAGCGAATTCAACACATTTTGGTTATCATCAACAATTAAGATATTTCCTTTGTTCATTATTTATACTTGATGTGATTATTTTTATTTGTTAAATATTAGGCTGGTTAAAAATAGTAAAATTTTAATTATTGACTGATAGTGATACAGTGCTGTATGATTATGGTACAATAAAGAAAATATTTTAATTGAATAAATAATATAATAGCTTGAAAAATAATCATATAAAAATTTGGTATAAATATTGACTACTTCAATATTATTCATTCAAAATACTCAGAACCATGTTTTATCATTATTTAAAAATAGCTTGTCGTTCCTTAATCAGAAATAGATATTTTACGGTTTTAAATATTATTGGCCTCTCAATGGGAGTTGCTGTTATCATTCTTATTCTGCTTTGGGTGCAGGATGAGTTAAGTTATGATAACTTTCATGAAAATCGCAAGGAGATATCCAGAATTTTAATGGCCAAAGATGATTTTGAGGGCCCAAGTATGATTTATCCACTGGCAGGTGTCATTAAAGAAGGCATTCCCGAAATATTGAATATCACACAGACTCGTTTTGTTGATCCCTTGTTAATAAACTATAACAACAAATCTTTTTACGAAAACAATGTTCTTGCAACGGATTCGGCTTTTCTTCAAATCTTTTCATTTCCATTACTGCATGGCAATATTAATGATGTATTAAAGGATCCCCAAAGTGTCGTTTTAACACAAGAAACTTCGGAAAAATATTTTGGGGATGAAGACCCGATGGGAAAGATATTAAAATTTGAAGGAAAATATAGTTTTAAAGTTACTGGGGTATTAAAAAATGTCCCTAAAAATTCACATCTGAAATTTAATATATTAGTTCCCCTGCAACCATTTATTGATGGGTCTTATGAAAATGTTGGTTATGGTACAGGCTGGGGTGATCCAAACTTTCAGGGATATATTTTATTGGGCAAGAATAGTAGCGATACGGTTGTTGCCAGAAAAATTACCCAGATCGCTCTAGAAAATAAAGCACCTCATGTTTATCGCTTGGGATATACCTTTAAAATCCAAAATCTTTCTCAAATTTATTTGTACCCAAAATCTTATTGGGATATTGCTAAAGGGGATATGAGAATGGTAATCATATTTTCATTGATTGCGGTTTTCATACTCATCATCGCCTGTTTTAATTTCATTAATCTTTCAACAGCTCTTGTTCATAAAAGGATGCGGTCGATTGGTTTCTATAAAATTATTGGGGCAAGCCGTTCACAATTAATTTTTCAATTATTGGGTGAATCATTTATCATCGCATTTCTCTCCCTGAATTTTGCTTTAATTATTGGCAGATTATTAATGCCAATTTTTAATGAAATTACGGGAAAGCAGCTTGAATTGAATATCGCAGATCCTCAATTGATAAGGTATATGCTTTTAATTTTACTTTTTACCGGTTTTGCAGCAGGCATTTACCCTTCTCTCATCCTTTCGCGTTTTAAACCTGTTGTTGCCCTTAAAGGTGAGTTTTCAAATTTAAAGAACTTAAAAGGAGGCCGTAAAGAGATATTACGAAAAACCTTGGTTGTGATGCAATTTATCATCTCTATTGCGTTAATTATTGGAACCATTGTTATTTATCGCCAATTCAATTATGCCATTTCCTCAAGCTGGAAATCCGGTAATGATTTTGTTATCCATCTTCCGGTGAAGGAAAATGCAGCCAGGGAATTTGATCAAATGAAATCTCGTTTACTTCAACACCCAAATATTGTATCTGTAGCCATGAAAGACTGTTTGCCTACAGAACTCAATAACAGTACGAGTGGTGTTTACTGGGATGGAAAGGGACCTGAACATGATAATGTGTGGATTGAAACTACGGCCGTTTCCTATGATTATTTTAAAACGGTTAATACTGATGTGGTTATGGGGCGAGACTTTTCTAAGGAATATGGAACAGACTCAATACATGGATTTATCATCGACGATGCTCTTATGAAAGTAACCGGCTACCATGATCCTATTGGACAAAATATAAAGTTGTATAGCTATCCCGGAAAAATAATCGGGGTGGTAAAAAATCAACTTTTTAAATCCATAAATAGTCCAAATAGACCAATGTTTTTTTATTTGATACCAAAAGGAATGGAAGCAGAAATGGCCTCCGATATATTGATCAGGGTAACTGGAATTGAACCTACTCATAAGGACAGCAATTTAAATCAATTGGTCGAATTTTTAGAAAAAGAATGGAAAGCGGTAAATAAAATAGCACCCTTTGAATATCATTTTCTGGACGAAACCATTAAGGCACAATATGCTAAAGAGCAGAACCTGGGGCGCTTGATCTCTTATTTTTCGGTTTTCACCATTTTTATTTCATGCCTGGGATTAATGGGCCTAGTGGCTGCAATCTCTCAATCCCGAACAAAAGAAATAGCCATTCGAAAAGTCAATGGTGCAAAAACCGAACAAATATTTTTTCTTTTATTAAAGGACTTTATGATATTGGTTTTTATAGCTACCGTTATAGCTTGTCCAATTGCATGGTATTTTATGAATGAATGGCTACAAAGTTACACTCTAAGGATTCAGTTGTCACCATGGATTTTTATATTTTCTTTTGGTATTCTTTCAATTATTTCGATTTTAACATTGGGAATTCAAACCTATCATGCGGCTTTACGAAATCCGGTTAAATCATTAAAGTATGAATAAATATTGCCAAGCATTAGAATTTCTATAATTTAAAAAAACAACATGGAAACAAAAAGAAAAATTAAGATGATTGGTATTTCAACACTATTTATTATTTCCGGTATTGCATTCGGACAAAACGATATCAAAACTAATAATACTTTGAGTGTTAATTCATCTTACCAGCACAATGATATTGATTTGGAAGGCAAGTGGCGGGCCGAGGGTCAATCGAAAATTATTTTGTCAGGCATTTTAAATACGAATATTGAACTTGGAAATTTATCATCAGAAGACCTTCGGGGCATGATCCGAACTTCTAAAAACGGGTTTAAAATTGAACGGGATGCCGGTATATTCTTCTTTGATAGAAAAAGCTCTGGCAGATTTTACTATCGCCCTAAAATGGAATATTTCAGTAAAATGAATGATTTAGGGTTTAAACTTTCAGCGAAAGAGGATAAGCCTTCAAGCTCATCTTTCTATCTCTATGCAGTTCACGATTTATCATACGAATATGCCATGAAATTGAAAGATGCAGGTTATGAAGGAATTTTATTAAATACACTACTCAAATTTCGTAGCACTGGAGTAAGTGTTGAATATATTAATGCAATGGCTGACGAAGGATTTAAAAATCTGTCTCCGGATGATTTAATTTTATTGAGCGTTCAAAAAATTCCAACTGAATATATTAGGTCTTTAGTCAGAATAGGTTATAAAAATCTTTCAATGGATGATTTAATTGTATTGCATGTTCAGAAAGTTCCAATCAATTTTATTAAAGATGTAATTGGTACCAGTAATTCACTCCCAACGGCTCACGAATTAACACTTATTTGGATGCATGGTAACAAGTCTTCTAAGTATAAACATCTTTTTTAAATAATTTTCTGTTAGAAGAAGCAGGAGATTTAAGCTAAGCGATTAAATCAATGTTTGATTTTTAAAATTTTAAAATGAATTGGGTTTGTTTCCCAGGGGTGGAATTAACTGAAATACTACCGTTATGCATCCGCATTATCTGGCGGGACAAACTTAAGCCTATTCCGGTTCCTTTTTCTTTGGTGGTATAAAAAGGAACAAAAATTTTGTCGATTTCATCTTTTGAAATGCCAATCCCATTGTCCTTAATTTGGATCAATACTTCATTTTTGTCAGTTCGATAGGCTTCAATAATGATCTGTCCATTATCAATTCCACTAAGCGCATCGATTGAATTTTTTATCAGATTTATAATCACCTGGGTGATTAGCTTTTCGTCCACCGTAAGGATTAATTCATTTGCTGAAATGGCTGAAATAAGTTTAATCCCTTTTAATTTTAGCTCCTCACTAAATAAAATATTGATGCTGTCAAAAAGTGCGCTTACCTCCACTTTTTCGAAAACCGGTAATGGGATTTTTGTAAGGTTTCGGTAAGATTCAACAAATTTTAACAATCCCTGATTACGCTTATCGATGGCATTCAGTCCTTCCAAAGCTTTTTCAATGGTTTCGGAGGAAAGCTGATCGATGGCTTTGGCTTTTTTATTGTAGGATAGTAGCCTGATGATGGTATTGGTCAGTGAATGGATGGGCGTAATCGAATTCATGATTTCATGCCTCATAACTTTAATCAGCTTTTGCCAGGCATCCAGTTCTTCATTTTCAAGTTCGGTACTAATGTTTTGAAAGGAATACAAACGCAAATGTTTCTCCTGGTTTTTAAAGCAACTACAACTGATGTTCAACATCAACATTTCCGAACCAACCTTTAACTTAAATAAACTTTGTTCATTATTTTTTAAACTATTGAGTTGTGCAACGAATTCCGGATATAGTTCCCGAAGCTGATTAATCGTTCTGATGTTTTCAATGTTTAATAACTCACGGGCAGCTTTATTCATCAGATCAATTTTTCCATGCTCATCAAACGAAATAATAGAGGTACCAATAATTTCGAGGGTTTGTAAGAAATACAGATGTTCTCCTTCCTTTTCAAGTTTTGAATCGGCGATTAACTGGATGATTTCATTATAAAGTTGGTTTAATTTTTCATTCGAGTCATTGGTATTTATTTTTTCGAAACGCTCCATCAATCCCTGGTTCTTGATTAGTTCCATGAAACGGGCAAATCGTCGATTGGCGTTTTTGATATAATTTGTCAGCCAAAAAATTTGCAGGATAAATAAGCCAAGAAAGGTAAATCTGGCTATTTGCAGATGTTCCTGATATAATGACCATGAAAACAATATACTAGTTAACCCAATCAAAATTATCCTGAAAACAATCCGAAAGTTGAATTGATTATAGACCATATTTTTTAAGTTTATTATACAAGGTTTTACGGCTGATCCCTAACTCATTAGCTGCCGAAGAATAATTACCTTTTGCTTTATTGATGGCTTTCAGGATGAGTTGTTTTTCGTTGTTTTCAAGATTTAATGAATCATTAGAACCTGAAAATTGTCCTGATAAAGCAGATTCATTGACATTAAAAACTTCAAGATCATTTAAAATTATCGCCTTTTCAATGAGGTGTTCAAATTCCCGAATATTCCCGGGCCATGAATATTTCTGCAAATTCTGGATATGCTTTTTTGTGTAATTTAATGAAGGCATCTTGTATTTTGACGAATATTTTTTCATGAACAAATCGAGCAAAGGTGGTATATCTTCAGTTCGCATCCGCAAAGGCGGGATTTCTATTTGGATGGTATTGATGCGATATAACAAATCTTCACGGAATTCAGAATTCCTGGCCATCTCGTACAAAGGCTTGTTTGTTGCAGTGATCAAACGAGTGTCAATGGGGATATTCCTGTTATCGCCAATTCGGGTCACTTGTTTGTTCTGAATTACCGATAACAATTTCGATTGTTGGTTTAAAGAAATATTCCCAATTTCATCTAAAAACAAAGTTCCTTCTGATGCGACCTCCATTCGGCCCGTCCGATCTTCTTTTGCGTCGGTAAAAGAACCTTTTTTATGTCCGAATAATTCGCTTTCGAACAATGATTCGCTTAATGAGGCTAAATCAACCTTAACAAATAATTCCTTCGACCGGTTCGAAATTTTATGAATTTCCCGCGCGATAAGCTCCTTGCCTGTGCCATTCTCACCCAGAATCAGAATGTTGGCATCGGTAGTTGCAACTTTTCGGATGGTCTCCCAAACGGTTTTCATCGCTGTTGATTCACCAAAAAATAAAGGTTGTTCATCAGCTACCGATTGAGAGATATGTGCTTGTTTTGCCTTCAGTTTTTGGATCTCCATGCGCGAACTGCGAAGTTTATATGCCGATAAAACCGTTGCCAAAAGCTTTTCATCAACCCAGGGTTTTTGGATGAAATCGGTGGCTCCTTCTTTGATGGCCCTTACCGATAATTCGATATCACCATAAGCTGTAATAAAGATGATGATGGCTTCTTTATCCATCTTTAAAATTTCACGCATCCAGAATATGCCTTCGTTTCCGGTACTTTTCCCGGTCGAAAAATTCATGTCGATGATAAATAAATCGAACGAATTTTGTTTTAGTAATGAAGGTATCAGATTTGGATTTTTTTCGGTCACAATATCAAACTGTTCTCCTAAAAAAAGTTTTAGGGCAAGCAGAATTTCTTCATTATCATCAACAATTAATATTTTTCCTTTTCTCATGTTCGCTCTAAAATATTCACAAATATAGGATTGATTTTTATAAATGAGTAAAAATTACCCTGAAAGTGTGAAAAAATTACCCATTTTAAAAAATGTATAACTTTGTATTAATCTCTATTTCAGCTTAATGTATGTTTGGCATGTCAATTGACAATAGCTACTCAAATAATTGTTAAATTCATGCATTGAGCTTGCTAAAAAAAAATAGCCATGATCAAGAACTACCTAAAAATAGCAATAAGAAACCTGAAGCGAAATATAACGATTTCAACCATAAATATTTTGGGTCTGACATTAGGGCTTTCCATAGCTTCATTAATCGGCTTATATGTCCAGAATGAATTGACGTATGACTCTTTTCATAAAGATGCCAAGTATATTTACCGGATTTACCAGGTAATGGAGTTTGGAAAATCCAGAGCAGAAGGTCCTGAGGTTAATGCACCTTTGGGCCCCTATATGGTTAATCATTATCCTAAAGTAATAAACCAAACACGCGTTTCAAGAAACAATAATTTTAAGTTAATAATAGGCGAAGGGTCTTTTGAAGAGAAGTATATTTATGCTGAACCCAGTTTCTTTGAGATCTTTTCTTATCATTTTATTTTTGGTGATTCAAAAACTGCCTTGGTTGATCCATTTTCATTAGTGCTGAGTAAAAAAATGGCTGAGAAATTGTATGGCAATATTAATCCTGTTGGTTCAGTGATAAAAGATGAAAATGGAAAATCATACAAAATTACAGGGGTAATAGAAAATGTGCCTGAAAATTCTCATCTGAAATTTGATATTATTAGTTCATTCGCCACTCAATACTCACTTAACGAAGGGAAAAACAATATTGATGGTTGGGGCTTATTAGATTATAAAACCTATTCAACATATATCAAATTAGCTAAAGATTTTTCGCCGGAAGAATTAAACGAAGGATTCGAAAATATTTCGAAAACTTATCTGTCAGACAATCCAATGTTTACCTTCAAATTCAGGCTTCATGAGTTGGAAAAGATCTATTTGTATTATGGTGGAGAAGGCAATAGGCCAAGGGTCATTCTCTTTAGTATTATTGGGTTTTTTGTGCTCATTATAGCTTGTATCAATTACATGAATTTAAATACGGCAGATGCACTTAAACGGCTCAAAGAAATAGGTATGAGAAAAGTCTTAGGTGCAAACCGTAAACAATTGATTAGGCAATTTTTGACTGAATCCATACTACTAAGTATTATCGCATTATTTTTAGCGCTGACATTAGCCGAAATTCTATTACCGATGTTTAATTCTGTATTACAAAAGAACCTGCAGTTTGCTTATGCTGGCAATTGGAAACTTACTGTTTCTTTCATATTAATGGCGATTGTAACAGGGGTTTTGGCAGGTTCTTATCCGGCATTTTATTTATCATCAATCAAACCGGCAAATGCATTAAAAGGAAAATTTGTGTTTGGATCGGGACATGCCTTTTTCAGGAATGCACTGGTCGTTTTTCAATTTGCAATCACAACTTTTCTGATCTGTTGTACCGGAATTATTTATATGCAAATCAGGCATACGAATAAAGCAGATTTAGGTTTTAACAAGGATAATATTATTACCCTCCGTTTATTTCCTAAAAACAACAATACTAATATTGTAAAACGAACAGATGACTTATATAATAGCGCTTTGCTAATTAAAAATGAACTATTACAATTCCCTGAAGTATCTGATGTGACTGTCGCATCAGGTTTTCCTTTTGGCTCATTGGGATATGATCGGTACAATTGCGATGACTTTGAAAAGCCAATGTTAGCAGCAACTTATTTTGTCGAAGCAAATTATGTGAGTTTGCTTGAATTTAAATTGATAAAAGGTCGGGACTTTTCAGATGAGGGCACTTTAGAAAATAACAGTGCTTTAATTAATGAAGCTTTTGTAAAAGAAGCAGGCTGGGTAGATCCTATCGGGAAGACATTTACACCAGGTAATGAAGCAACTAAAATATTCAGAGTGGTTGGTGTTGTTAAGGACTTTCATCAGAGACCATTTTATGATAAAATATTACCAACTTGTATAATTTATAATATTAACACAGATTATATAAATAACATTGGAATTAAAGTGAACGCCGGAAATATTCCTCAGATTCGGGAAAAAATAGAACAACTAGGCGATGAATTGAATCTTCCTTACAATGTTAATTTTTCCTTTATCGATCAAGATGTCAAAGATGAGTATGAAGAGGAATATCGTACAGGTAAAATGTTTACAAATTTTGCCATCCTTGCTATTATAATTGCCTCAATGGGGTTATACGGACTTGCTTTGTTTATCAGTCGCCAGAAGACAAAAGAAATTGGGGTAAGAAAAGTTTTTGGCGGAAGTGTAAGTGAAATTATTCTTATTCTTTCAAAAAATTTCATAAAACTTATTATTATTTCTGCAGCAATTAGTATTCCGGTGGCCTGGTATTATATGGATAAATGGTTACAATCATTCGTTTATCAGGTGGAAAATAGATGGATTGTATTTGTGTTGGCGACAATTTTATCCATTGTTATTGCCACCGCGACCATCTTTTATCAATCCTACAAAGCTGCTGCTGCTAATCCGGTCGATTCACTTAAGTATGAGTAATAATTTTGTTATGAAGCGGTTAATTTATGTGTTCTTTTTTTTGCCGGGAATTGTGTTTGGCCAACAAAATATAACAGGCATTGTTTCTGATGCTAAAACAAAACAAGCCATACCACTTGCAACCGTTTATATAAATGGAACAACTGTTGGAACGACTACGGATAACGAGGGGGGATTTTCAATTTCAGTTAAGAGCATCCCATGCCAGATCGTAATTAGTCATATTGGTTATGAGCCAAAAGTTTTATCTGTCGAAAATCTCAAGGAAACTCATAAAAAAGTTGAATTATTTCAAAGGTTAGTGCAGATGGATGAAGTAAATGTGAAAGGTAAAAACTTGAGAACAAAAAATATCAACGAATTTAAAATGTGGTTTTTGGGGTTTGATGATTGGGGTAAGAATGCCATATTGCTAAACGATGAGGTTCTTTCTTTTAGCAGGGATCGGAAAAAATGGGGGATGAAAATAATTCCTGAAATTCAGGATGGGAAAAGTATTTTTTTAAGTGACAAAAGCTGGGTTTCCGGCGATGTTGAGTGGGCCAAAGATAGCTCCGAAATATTTATGAATAGAGCAATCAATCTTAAAGCAAGTGCTAAGGAACCTTTAAAAGTTAATTTGCCACTTTTAGGTTATACATTGCAAATTGAGCTGGTTGATTTCATCGTTCAATATGCATCTGAAAGTGGAGGTCTTCAAACTTACTTTTTGGGCTATTATTATTTTATTCCCAATAAAACAGAACGAGAAAAGGACCTGAAAAAATTTGAGAAAAACAGGCAAAAAGCCTATTTTAATTCAAGTCAGCATTTTTGCAGATCACTTTACGACAAAAAACTAAAGGAAAATGGGTATCAGCTTTTTGAGCAACTTATTGATAGCACCTCAAAACAAAAATCATACAAGGAATTTATAATTGATGAATATCTGAATTATCCCGAAAAAGATGAACTGCAAATTAGGGGCTTGAATAATAAGCATTTTTATCTCTTTTACAATGGTAATTCAAAAGGAGAGCCAAAAGATTTAACTACCCAAAAACCGAATGTGCCGGTTCAATCGGAGATTTATTTTTTAAGCGATACCTGTAATATCAGTAGAAATGGGATCATTCCCAATAGCAATATTATTTTCGGAGGTGCCATTTCAGAAAAGAAAGTGGGATCAATGTTACCCGAAGATTACAAAATTGGAACATCGAAATAATGAATACTTAAACATAGTCTCTCTTCAAATTGATCTTATTCGAAAAACTTTCAAGTTAAATATTTGAAGGATCGTTGCATTGATTTACAACCATTTTAGATATAAACATGAATTCTCATCAATATATGCATCACAATTGATACTACAGAAGTCTTTATTCGTGGTTTATTTTACTCTGTACATCGAAATTATTGGTTTACAAGGATTTTAAGCTGATTATTTAACAGTTTCTTAAAAGTTTTCGACAAAATAATTGTCTAATTTTGTCATTATCTGGATGAAAGTGTATATATAAATGATGAGGATAGGAAGATTCGTTATCATGTAACTTGCATCAAAAGGTAAAACTGAATTATTTTATTTCAATTATATCACTTTTATGAATAAAAATGTTAAACGTGGATTAACAATCCTAATAGTAATATTAATAGTTGGGATTATTGTATACCCCAAAATAAAACCACTTTTAAATGCAAAAACTGGAGATTCAGGAAATCCTATGCGAGGTACTGGTCGACAGATACTGAACGTCAGTGGTTATTTGATAAAGCCCCAGCAACTGAGCGAACTGGTCAAAACGACAGGGACTTTGCGACCTGATGAAGAAGTCGATATGGCTTTCGAAACATCTGGTAAAATTGTTAGCCTCATGTTCACAGAAGGAACGAGAGTTAAAAAAGGTGATTTACTTGCGAAAATAAATGATAAGCCTTTACAGGCACAATTACAAAAATTGCAGGCGACCAAGAAACTAGTTGAAGCAAAAGAATTCAGGCAGCGAAGCTTGCTCGATAAAGATGCCATTAGCCAGGAAAGTTATGATCAGATTGTGACCGAACTCCAAACTATTTCAGCAGATATAAACCTAATCAATGCCCGAATTTCTGAAACTGAACTTCGAGCTCCATTTGACGGAATTATTGGTTTGCGTTATTTAAGCGAGGGAGCTTATGCGAATTCATCTACAAAAATTGCAAAGCTTATTAAAATTACTCCATTAAAAGTTGAATTTTCAATCCCTGGTAAATATGCTCAGGAAATAAAAATTGGTTATCCAATAACTTTCAAGGTAAACAACAATATTTATGATGCATCTGTTTATGCTGTTGATCCTAAAATTGATATTGAGACCAGAACACTGGTGCTCCGAGCGCTATATCCAAATAAAAATGAAGAACTTAAATCCGGAAACTTTGCTGAAATCACATTGCAGATGTCAAAAATTGAGGATGCAATTTCAATTCCTACTGAAGCCTTGATTCCTGAAATGGACGGTGAAAAAGTATTTGTTTACAGATCGGGAAAAGCAAAATCAATAAAAGTTGATATTGGGCTAAGAACGGCTGCGGAGATACAGATAACTAGTGGCCTCAAATTTGGCGATACTTTATTAACAACAGGAATACTGCAACTAAGAGAAAACCTCCCTATAGTTCTGGATACACTCTTGAATAAAAATTAAAACTATGAGTCTTTCATCAGTCAGTATAAAAAGACCCGTTCTAGCAACGGTAATGGCATTGGTAATTTTACTGTTCGGATTTGTCGGTTTGACCTATTTGGGTGTTCGTGAATTCCCAAGTGTTGATCCGGCGATTATATCGGTAAGTACCTCATACCCGGGAGCAAATTCGGATGTTATCGAAACTCAGATTACAGAACCACTTGAACAATCTATCAATGGAATACCCGGGGTTCGTTCACTTACTAGTTCAAGTAGCCAGGGAAATAGTAGAATAACGGTTGAGTTTGAACTATCCGTGGATATGGAAACTGCTGCTAACGATGTAAGGGATAAGGTTTCTCAGGCCATGAGAATGTTACCACGCGATTGTGATCCATCTACAGTATCCAAAGCAGATGCAGATTCAAGTCCGATCATGTTTATAACCGTTGGCAGCAAAAAGAGATCACTACTTGAGATTTCAGAAGTTGCAGAATTAACCCTGAAAGAACAACTTCAAACAATATCCGGGGTTTCCAGTGTAATGGTTTGGGGCCAGAAAAGATATGCCATGCGATTATGGCTCGATCCTGTTAAACTTGCCGGATATAAACTCACCCCTCTGGATGTAAGAAATGCAATCAATCGCGAAAATGTTGAATTGCCTTCCGGGTCCATTGAAGGTGATAATACACAGTTGACCATTCGCACCTTAGGATTAATGACTACACCCAAGGAATTTAACGATTTGATTATTAAACAATCAGGCGATCAGATTGTTCGTTTTCAAGATATAGGCCGTGCTGAATTAGGACCTGAGGATTTAAGAGGAATCCTTAAACGGGATGGCATTCCGATGGTTGGTTGTGCCATTGTACCCCAACCGGGTTCTAACCATATTGATATTGTTGATGAAGTATATCGTCGACTCGACTATATCAAAAAGGATTTAGCAGAAGATGTTGAAGTAAAAATCGGATTTGATAATACCCAATATATTCGCTCCTCAATAAAAGAGGTAAAAGACACTATTTATATTGCTTTCGTTCTGGTTGTTATTATTATTTATTTCTTTTTGCGTAGCTGGCGTGCAACCTTAATCCCGATTTTAGTAATTCCCGTTTCATTGATTGGATCTTTCTTCATCATGTATCTTGCAGGGTTTACAATAAATGTTTTAACTCTTCTTGCCATTGTTCTTGCAATTGGTATAGTTGTGGATGATGCCATCGTTGTGATGGAGAATATTTATGTAAAAGTTGAGGAAGGAATGAGCCCACTTGAGGCTGGTTTGCAAGGATCAAAAGAAATTCATTTTGCCATTATTGCAACCACCATTACCCTTATTTCAGTGTTTTTCCCGATTGTGTTTTTAGAAGGTTTAACCGGAAGGCTTTTTAGGGAATTTAGTATAGTGATGGCTGGTGCTATTGGGATTTCAGCCTTCCTTGCATTATCGCTTACCCCGATGGTATCAACAAAATTATTAAAAAGAGAGACTAAACATAGCTGGTTTTTCCGAAAAACAGAACGTTTCTTTGATAATCTTAATGCCGGATACAAAAGAAGCCTGAATAAATTTTTGGAAAGACGTTGGATTTCATTCTTAATTGTAGGTGCTTCCTTTGGTCTGATTATTTTTCTTTGGAAAGTTATTCCGGCTGAAATGGCTCCTCTTGAGGACCGTTCGCAGCTTTCAGTAAATACTTCTGCGTTTGAAGGCGCAACTTATGAATTCATGCTTGCATATACTGATGATATTGAGAAAGCAGTTATTGAGGAGGTTCCTGAGTTGGATGGAATTACCAATATGATTAGAGGTGGTGGTTCGGGGAATATTACGGTGATGTTGCCAAAACCGGATAAAAGAGAACGTTCTCAGCAAAAAATAGCAGAAGACTTGGCTGAGGTACTCAGAACAAAAACCAAGGCGAGAGCCTTTGTCAATCAACAATCTACTTTTGGTGGAAGACGTTCCGGACGACCAGTCCAGTATGTTCTTCAGGCAACATCAATTGAAAAACTGAGGGATATCATTCCTCCTTTTATGGCTAAAGTAATGGACAATCCAACTTTCCAACAAGGGGATGTTAATCTCAAGTTTACCAAGCCTGAATTGAGGATACACATCAATCGTGAAAAAGCAACATCTTTGGGCGTTTCTACTCAAAATATTGGGCAAACCCTTCAATTAGCATTAAGTGGTCAGCGATTTGGTTATTTCTTTATGAATGGGAAACAGTATCAGATATTGGGCGAACTTGAACGAAATGACCGAAACAAACCATTAGATCTCCAATCATTATATGTAAGAAATAATGCTGGCGATATGATCCAGTTTGATAATCTCGTTACTTTTTCTGAAGAAACGGCTCCTCCCCAACTCTATCGTTATAATCGATTTGTAGCCGCAACGATATCGACAGGTTTGGCTAAAGGAAAAACCATTAGTGAGGGTCTGGAAGAGATGGATAAAATTGCTGCTGAAGTGCTTGATGATACTTTCAGGACCGCTCTGGCCGGAGATTCGAAAGATTTTAGAGAGAGTTCGTCGAGTTTGATGTTTGCTTTCGTACTAGCGTTAATCTTAATATTCTTGGTTCTTGCTGCTCAATTTGAAAGTTTTAAAGATCCACTAATTGTGATGATGACTGTGCCATTAGCGCTTACAGGTGCCTTGATTTTTATGTGGTACTTCAATATAACCATGAATATTTTTAGCCAAATCGGGATTATCATGTTGATTGGTCTGGTTTCAAAAAATGGTATTCTAATTGTTGAGTTTGCCAACCAACGAAAACAAGCCGGGATGTCGAAGATAGAAGCTATCAAGTTTGCTTCTGCTTCACGTTTCAGGCCTATTTTGATGACCAGTATGGCTACGATATTAGGTATTGCTCCTCTGGCGCTTGGATTTGGTGAAGGAGCCCAAAGTCGTGTTGCAATGGGAACTGCTGTAATTGGTGGATTATTAATTTCTACTTTTTTAACGCTTTATGTAGTCCCGGCTATTTACACATTTATTTCTAGTGAAACAAAAAAGTCTAAAAATGAGATTAATCTATCTTAGTTTATTAATAATTTCGTCCTTTTCTGCGATTAATGCTCAAACTGTATATGGGCTAAAAGATTGCATTGGAATCGGGTTAGAAAGAAATTTTTCTTTACGTGTTGCCCGTAATAGCGAAACTATTACAAAAAATAATAATACAAGGGGGAATGCAGGCTATTTGCCAACATTGGATTTTAGCAGCAGATATAGTGGGACTCTCAACAATACAACTTCAAATCCGGTTGAAGGGGAACAAACAAAAACAAAGGGTATAAATAATACGACTACAAATGCTGCATTAGCTATGGGTTGGACTATTTTCGATGGGTTCAATGTTCAAACCACATATAAAAAGCTGGGTGAATTGGAACAACTCGGGGCTTTAAATACTCAAATGTCAGCAGAAAACTTGATTGCCAATATTATTTCTGGATATTATAATTATATCCAGCAGGTTCAGATGCTGAACAACATGAAGTACGCGATGGAACTTTCAAAAGAACGTTTAAGGATTGATGAGGAAAGATACCTTCTAGGTTCCAGTTCAAAACTACAGGTTTTGCAATCGCGTGTTTATTTAAATGCCGACAGTTCAAAACTTTCTAAACAATTTGAGATAGTAAGAACAGTCCAAATTGGATTAAACGAACTTATGGCCGTTGAGGATTTAGGCACTGAATTTATAACAAAAGATGCCTCTATTGAAGTAATACAACTGTTTATGTACGAAAAATTGTTAGAAGAAACTCTGATGCGCAATACCAGTCTTTTAATTGCATCGAAAAATAAGGTAGTTTCTGAATATGATTATAAGCTGATAGAATCAAGGTCATATCCATATCTGAATTTATCATCCGGATATAGTTATAATTTGAATACTTATTCAAATAGCACAAATAAGAATCAAATTACCAATGGTATGAATTATGGTTTGACACTTGGGTTGAATTTGTTTGATGGATTTAATCAGAGAAGAAGCTTGAATAACTCTTCGATAGAAATTCAAAATAAAGAATTGAAGTATGCAGAAGTTGAGCAGGGTGTAAAAGCTGATCTGATTAGTATTTACAATGCCTATATTAATAATCTGAGACTTATAAATTTAGAAGAGCAAAACGTTCAAACCGCTTCCGAGAATCTTGATATCGCATTGGAAAGTTATAAGCTTGGAAGTCTTTCAGGACTAGAGCTTCGTGAGGTTCAGAAGAGCCTTCTGGATGCTAAGGACAGATTATTTTCTATTCATTATCAGGCTAAACTTGCGGAGATCTCATTACAACTCATTTCTGGTAATATTATGGCTTATTACGAATAAGCCAGTTTTCTGATCGTATAAGGGACGCCATCCGCCAATTGGCGGATGGCGTCCCTTTTTTTCTGATCAATTTGGCATTTTGATACATCCCGCTAATGCATGATACTTAATTCCCAATTTATTTCACACCCTGAGTGTCCCGATTTTTATCGGGACATATCGAAGGGTGCTTTTAATTCCCTTTCCGAAACCCTATTTCATCTAAAATAATTATGGCTTTTGTGGTTTTATTGAAAATAAATTTGATCTGCTCCAGATTTTCAATTGAGATTTCTGGATTTTTTAATTTAAATAATTCCATCGGTATAGTAACAGTTTGCAATACTGGTTCGCTGGATTTGCCAAATTCCTTCTCAAATTTTTTGTACCTGGTATATACGATCTCAAGAGGAGGCATGATTGAAATAATTTCGGAAACCGGAATTGATGAAACATGGCCATCTGTATCTCTTAACTCAATCGTGAAATCGACAGGAATTTTAGCCTTGTCTTTTTCATCATCTTTCTTTTTATCCGTTTTCTTGTCATTTTTCTCATCCTTGTTTTTGTTCACATTTTTATTTTTGTCCTGGTTCTCATTGGTATTCTCATTCTCCTTTTCAGCTTCATCACTGTTGTTCTCATCATTGAACGACCAGTTTTCTTTTTCTTCGGCTGTATCCAAACTATCATGTTTAGGCACTTTTTCATCAAGCTGGGCAACAGAAAATATCATTGTTAAATCTGAACTCTTCAATATTTCGAGTTGAGCTGTTTTCGGTAATTTTAATGAATAAAAAGGATAAGTTTTGTTTGAATCGCAAGCATTTGGCTCTTGTATAGTATCCGTTTCAAGAACGATTGAGCTTGAATCAGAATTGATAGAATCCTTTTTAATTTCAGGGTTTTCCCAGCCCAGAAATACGGTTTTATTTTGACGAAGCCCGCTTCCTTTCCTGAAACCAAGATCTTTCTCTTTCCAAATCCTTAATTCTTCACCCAGAAGTCCGCCACCCTTCATGGTTGTTGTGGTTACATCGATGTCTTCATCATAGTCAGCAATAATCGTTGTTTCTGAATCCTCAAAACGATTAATGTAAAGCGTTTCAGGCAACCACTTTTCGGCATTGCGGTAATCTTTAAATATTGGGAGGTACGACTGATTTCCTTTTAAGGTCATTTCCAGAAAGGCACCCATGTAAACCTTGGCAATTTGCCTTTGTTGTTCTCCTTCTAGCAATGCTTTGGTGTTCAGGATCAATGCGCCTGGCATGCCACTATCATGATTTCCCCAAACGGTGTTGAATTGCCCGTGATTGGCCCGGTAGATGTAAATCGAAGTTTTGAATTTATAAGTCCCATCATCAAATTTTATTCTCTTAAATTGCTTGTCACCTGAAAAGGAAGAAACATCCGAATCATGAGATCCATGAAAGAGTAAATAGTTAATGTTTTTAAGTGGAGTAGGTTGATCTGATGGTTGATACTGTCCATCAACAGGTGCAATGGCAATAATTGATTTAATGTTAAAATTGAAATCGAATTTAACCTTCGCATCATCCGGATAATGAGATAAATTATTAAATGAGGCAGCAATAGCAACAGCTTCTCCACCTCTCGAATGTCCGATCAACGAAATATTATCCATATCAACCTTGTCATAGAAGGGATTTTCCGGATTTTTTACCCATTCTCTCCAAACCGATAAATGCTTCAGTAGAACCCAACCCCGTGCATCGCTTTCGGTTTTATAGTTTTGGGTCCAATCGCCATTTAAAAAGTTTTCATCCACCGAAACAAATATATAGCCCTTACTTGCTAAAAATTCGCCCAAATAGGCATAGCCCGGATCGGAATATTCGCGCATACTATGGTTCCCATGTACGATCAAAACCAAGGGGAATTTCCCTTCTGCATCCGGAAACCAGATCCTTCCGTTAATTGGGAATTTGGTTCGGTTGAACCCCCAGAATTTCAACCTAAGTTTATTAAATCGTCCACTCAATTTATTTACAAATGGTTTGGCATTTACACTTTCCGTAATGATTTGGGCCTCCTTTCCGAAAATATCCCGTCTATCTTTTCCGCTTCCATAACTGGTGGTTTTTACCTCATATTCTCCATTGAGTGAAGGATTGGCAACGTTTTGAAGTTCCCTTGACTGATATTTGTATTTATCAACTTTAATAAGACCTTTTTCGGTACCTGTTTTTCCGATCCAAATAATAAAAACAACAATGCTTGCAAAAGAAATAAGAAAAGCTACAAGGACAAACACTTTACTTAGTACTTTGATTTTTCTAAAACCGCCAAAGAAAAATGCATAAATTGAACCTCCCAAAAGGGCAAAAGACAAATACACCCATACAATGAATGGAAGTGCATTCACTGAAGATTCTGAAAAAAGTATCAGTGTAATAAATCCTGCGATAAATAAACCGCCATATTTTATTGGTATTTTTGATACAATTTTTAAAACGAACCTGATACCTAAAGTTAGAAGTGCCAGGCAAAGCGCACCAATTACAATTCCGATGGTAATGTCAAAAAGAATCCCTACACCTGATTTAAGGGTAATTGCAGCCAGATATCCCAGATAAACAATAATTGCGAAAAATATGGACGCGACTGCACCCTTTTGCGTGTTCAATGATGGTCCATTCTTGACCAGCCATTTTTGAAATTTTGTAAAAATTCGTTTAATAAAACTCCAAAATTTCTTAGCTATTTTCCTGATTTTTTTAAAAAGTTTACGAACGCTTTGCATATTGAGATTTTTTTAATTGCTATAAATTTAACGATTTAGAACTTAAGCGTGAATGTACTTCCAACATCTTTTTTTGATTCGACCGAAATGGAGCCTTTGTGCAATCGCATGATTTGGCGAGAAAAACTCAACCCAATCCCGCTTCCTTTTTCTTTAGTGGAGAAAAATGGGATAAAAATCTGGTCGATGATTTCATCATCAATTCCTTGTCCGTTATCGGTTACTGTGATGATGGTATTTTGTTCTTTAAGTTTAGCGCTTAAAATAATTTTTGCTGGTTCAGTTTTCGATGTAAAATATATGGAATTGTTGATCAGGTTAATAAGCACTTGTTCAATTAGTTTTTGATCGGCAAGAATTTTCAAATCATTTTCCACAAAAGCCTTGAATTGTATGTTTTTTTGATTGAATTCTTCTGCAAAAAGAGTTTCCATAGTTTCAAAAAGCTGACTGATTTTTAGTTCTTTAAATTGAGGAGCAGGAATTTGCATCGACGAGCGGTAATCTTCTACAAATGATGACAGGCCTTTACTTCGGCTTTGAATAACCTTCAGCCCTTGAAGTAAATCTTTGAAGTTTTCCTTCCCAAATCCTGAAGATTGATTCTTGTTTCTTTCAATATTATTGATTAACCCGGAAGAAAGTAAAGTAATAGGACTAACCGAATTTAAAATCTCATGTGTCATTACCCTAATCAATCCTTGCCAGGCTTCCATTTCGCCTTGTTCTATTTCATTCCGGATATCCTGGATGGACACAAGTATAATGGTTTTTTTATCGATTTTGAAATTTGTGGCATGAAAAGATAATTGCTTTAAATCGTGGCCAATTTTAAGTTTTATAAGTTCAGGCGTATTTGGCTTAAGCTTTTTTAAAGTTTCATCAAATCCGGATTTAATTTTATTTAATGCCTCGATGTTTATAAATACCGGAAGACCTAGCAATTCATTGGCAGCCTTGTTGCATAGATGGATATGACCATTTTCGTCAAAGGCAATAATTCCAACCCCAATGTGCTGGATGGTTGCCTGAAAAAATTGATATTCAGTTTCTTTTTCAGCCTTAATTTTACCAAAGGCATTAATTACCTCTTCGAAACTTTGATAAAGCTCGTTAAACGGACTTTTAGCATCTTTATTAAACTTTATCGTTGTATCGCTATATTTGATGGATTGAAGAAAACGGTTCAATTCACGATTGATTTTCTGAACGTATCTGATTAATAATATAATTTGAATAAACCATAATAGGATTAACGAATACCTTGTAATTAACATGTATTCCATCGAATAAGTCCAAACAAATAAACTGGTATTGAATCCGATCAAAACTACCTGTAGGATGATCGAAAAGTTAAAACGATTAAAGGTCATATTTTTTCATTTTATCGTAAAGAGTAGAGCGGTTAATACCAAGTTCTTTTGCCGTGAGGCTCATATTTCCTTTAAATTTTTGAATCGCTTTTAAAATTATTTGCTTTTCATTTTCAGCCAAATTCAGAGATTCAACATCCATGTTTTTAGAAGTTGTTTTCCCACTAAATGATAAATCGTTGGCCATAATCTGTTCCGCTTCTGTCATAATTACTGCCTTTTCAATGGTATGCTGAAGCTCTCTGATATTTCCGAACCAGGAATGTTTTTTCAATTTTTCAATGGCTGCTTTGCTGATCGAAATTGGTTTATTTTTATATTTCTGCGCATAGAGGTTTAGAAAATGGAGGGTCAAGTTTTCTATATCAGCGGAACGTTCGCGTAAAGGCGGAATCTCAATTTGAATGGTATTGATGCGATACAGCAAATCTTCGCGAAAGCTATTTTCGTCAAGCATTTTATAGAGGTCCTTGTTGGTGGCACAAATAAGACGGATATCAATCGGAATTGTTACAGATGATCCCACCCTTGTAATTTCCCGGTTTTGAATAACCGAAAGCAATTTGGATTGCAGATGAAGCGGTAAGTTACCGATTTCATCCAAAAACAAGGTCCCTCCGGATGCAATTTCAAATCTCCCCGTCCTGTCTTCATTTGCATCTGTAAACGCACCTTTTATATGTCCAAATAATTCTGATTCGAATAAACTTTCGCTAATAGCTCCCAAATCAATACTCACGAAAATCCCGTCTTTTCTTTTTGAAAGTTGATGAATTTCACGGGCGATTACTTCCTTGCCTGTGCCGTTTTCACCTAAAAGTAAAATGCTTGCTTCGGTTGCCGAAATTTTTTTAATGGTTTCGATTACTTTCAGCGTTGAGGGAGAGGACCCATGAATAAAATGAAACTTTTCTTGAATGCCTTCGGTCAGGTGCTTTTGTTTTGATTTTAACTGACTGATTTCCTGTTTTGATCTTCGCAATTTATAGGCTGCCATCACCGTGGATAGAATTTTCTTTTCATCCCAAGATTTTTGGATGAAATCAGCAGCACCTTCTTTTATGGCTTTTACCGCTAATTCAACATCGCTATATGCAGTAATGAAAACGATGCAGGCATTCGAATCAATTTTTAAGATTTCATTCATCCAGAAAAAGCCCTCGTTCCCAGAATTAATTCCAGCCGAAAAATTCATATCCAAAAGGATAATATCAAAATTATCTTTAACTAAAACAGGGATCAGATTTGGATTTTTTTCCGTTACAATTTTTGAAAAATGAGGAGCCAGAAAAACCTTCAGTGCCAATAACATTTCCTCATTGTCGTCAATAATTAAAATGTTCCCATGTTTATTCTCCATATTTAGATTTAAATTTACATGTTAAAGGTATAAAATAATCTGTCGGAAAAACAAACACAAGTGTTGGAATATCCAACAAAAAATATTGAGTTTATAAATGCAAATATCAGAAAGACAGCAACTAATGAATTTGGCATGGGTATTGGGTAGTTATTTTACAAATAAAATCAGACAAAAACAGAACACATATTATGATAAGTAACTATTTAAAAACCGCTTTTAGAAACTTGCTTCGTAATAAAGTATTTTCTTCAATTAATATTTTTGGACTTGCAATTGGCATGGCAGCGTGCTTGCTTATCATGCTTTGGATACAAAATGAATTGACCTTTGATATATTTCATAAAAGCAAGGATAAAATGTATCGCATCATGACTTATGGTAAAGATCAGGTTTCTTCTACAGTACCAGCGCCCCTGGGGATGCAGGTTGCCAAAACGATGCCCGAAATTGAAAAAGCTACCTTATTTGAGGGCATTAGTGATTTGATGTTTCAGTATGGCGATAAAGGCTTTTATCAGGATGGTGGCATTTTAGCAGATAGCTCATTTTTCAATTTTTTCGATTTTGAATTTATTGAAGGAAGTTCCAAGCACGTATTCTCAAGTGGCAATGAAATTGTAATTAATGAAGAGATTGCCCATAAATTGTTTGGGGATGAACAGGCACTGAACAAAGTTATTGAGATTGGGGGAGAGGAGCAAGTGAAAGTGGTAGGAGTTATTAAAAAAGTGCCTGATAATTCTTCGATCATTTTTAAATATATGGTTCCTTTTGATTACTCGAATTTGAATAGGGGTAGTTATAGCTGGGGCCGTTTTATGTTTGCTACTTTTATACAGTTAAATGAACAGGCCAATATTGATTCGGTTGCAGTTCGTTTAACAAGATTAGCTACCGAAGCAAAATGCCCCCAGGTATTGCAATATGGATTTGCATTTAAAATCCAGGAGTTTTCAAAAGTTCATTTAGATGGTTCGAGAGAGGGTGGCAACGATTGGTCTTATTACAATCTTACCGATCGTAAATATGTGATTGCATTTAGCGTGATAGCGCTGTTTATCCTCATCAATGCATGTTTTAATTATATTAACTTATCAACGGTTAGAAGCGAAAGAAGGTCGAAAGAAGTGGGTATTCGTAAAGTTATCGGTGCTCATTTTCAAAATCTGTTCAAGCAATTTATTGGTGAATCATTGTTGGTTAGTTTTATCTCAACGGTATTGGCTTTAATTTTACTTGAGTTAGCGCGATCAATTTTTAGTGATTTAACCAGCAAACTCCTGATCATTGAATACACTAGTTTTAATTTTATTGGAAGTGTTCTTTTTCTTTTCATTGTTACCGGACTATTTGCAGGCAGTTATCCGGCGCTAATGATGTCCTCATTTAGTCCGATGAGTATTTTACGAAAATCCTCAGCAAAAAGAGGATCCGGAGTGTTCCGAAATATACTTGTCATCATTCAGTTTTTTGTTGCTTCAGTCCTGATTATCGGATCGGTCATTATCATGAGGCAGTTGCATTTTATCGAGAAAAAAGATATTGGGTTTAGCCCCGAAAATATTGTGATTATCCCGATGAAAGAGAATCTTGCTAATAACTATAAGTTTATAAAGTCGAACCTTTTGCTGGATCCAAACATCGTTTCTGTTACAGCTTCCGATTATTTGTGGGCCACTAATGAGAATAGCTGTGCGGGCTGCTTTTCATGGGATGGTTTTGATTGGGATAACCCCATTAATTTCCATTTGCCTGAGGTCGATTTTGATTACTTCAAAACCCTCGGCATCAAGGTTTTGGAGGGAAGGGATTTTTCGAGCACTATTTCATCCGATTCTACCTTGGCATTTATGGTGAATGAAACAGCTGCAAAATTAATTGGGAAAGAAAGCCCGGTTGGAATGTCGGCAAAATTTGGATATTCTGCTGCCGGCCTTAAAAGTGTTCAGATTATTGGGGTATTTCCGGATTTTAATTATGGATCATTAGAAAGAAAAATTGAAGCCCAAGCGGTTAGGATACTAAGTAATCCGGAAGAAATTGGCCGAAATGGGGTGATGCTTGTTAGAATTAATGATGCTAATGTTGATGCCGCCATAAAAGTGCTTGAGAAAGAATGGAATGCAGTAAATCATCTGATCCCGTTTGAGTATCATTTTTTGACTCAAATTTATGATGAGCTCTATAAAAACGATCAGGATATGGCTCGATTGGTAATTTATTTTACCCTGTTTTCTATCCTCATAGCTTGCCTTGGAATACTTGGGATGACGATATTCGTTACCGAAAGAAAAACAAAAGAAATTGGAATTAGAAAAGTAAACGGAGCCAGCCTTAGTCAATTGATTTGGGCCATCATTGGGCGATTTATGATATGGATTACGATTGCATTTTTTATTGCGGTTCCGGTTAGTTACCTGCTTATGGAAGAAGTTTTAAAAAGATACTCGTATCGGATAAGCATCGGGATTCAGGATTATCTATTTGCAATTTTAATTGTGGTTTTGGTTAGTTTAAGCTCAAGTATTTATCAGGCTTACAAAGCAGCAACTTCAAATCCGGTTGATGCTTTGCAGGTTGATTAAAATGATAAGGTAAAGATTGTTTCAACATGAGGGGTGGATTTAACAGAAATATTCCCACCATGCATCCGCATAATTTGGCGTGAAAGGCTCAGCCCTATTCCTGAGCCTTTTTCTTTGGTTGTGAAAAATGGCACAAAAATATCATTTATAATATTTGAAGAAATCCCAACACCATTGTCTTTTACCTGAATGCAAACTTTTCCCATGGTGCTGAAAGCTGTTATTGAAAGCTGTGGTTTTTCAGTATTTTCGAGTGCCTGTATACTGTTTTTTGTCAGGTTGATCAGGATTTGATCTATCAGATTTGGATCGGCATTAATAGTTAAAGAATCTTCTGCTTTGAATTCATATGCAATATTGTTTTTGATCAATTCGGGTTTCCATAATTGTTCTGCATTCTGCAAAAGTTCATTCACATTTACAACTTCAATTTTCGGTTGTGGAATTTTGGTAAGTTTACGGTATTCGGTCACAAAATCAAATAAACCATCGCTTCGGTTTTGGATCGTTTTTACGCTTCGGATCACATCACGAATTTGTTCGGTGCTTAAATCTCCAATATTCACACTGTTTTCATCTTTGCCTAAAATCATCAAAATGGTTTCGGTAAGTGATGAAATTGGGGTTACAGAATTCATGATTTCATGATTTAAGATTCTGATTAGTCTTATCCATGCTTCAGCTTCCTTTTGTTCAATTTCGCCTTTAATATCCTGAAAGGAAATAATGGTGTGATTTTCTTCCAATAACACGCTGTTACTTACATTCAGCGATAGCTGTTTTTTGCTTTCTCCCAATTCAATTAGTTTCTTTCCACCGGAGATTAATTTATCTACTTCTGACGTAAAGGCAAAAATCTTGACTTCAAGCTGATTCCATCTCCTGGTCTTTTTAACTCCAAGTATATTCTCGGCAGCCGAATTCATCAAAATAAGCTCATTCTTTCCATTTAATGCAATTAACCCCACATTAATTTGTTCAACGATTAACGTCAAAAATTGAAGTTGTAATTCCTTTTCAATTTTGATTTCTTTAAAAGAGTCGATAATTTCGTTAAAAGCCTGATGTAAATCACCGATATATGATTTTTTATGTTGAGTTGAATAATAAACCGAAAAATCGGAATATTTGATCGACATCAGGAACTTAGCCAGTTCCCGATTGGTACGAGTAACGTAAATAATCAGATTTGAGACCAGAAAAACAAAAATACTTATCCCAACTGTAAAAGTAAAAACCAACTGGCTTCGTTCTAAAATAAAATAGAACACGGAGAGAAACCCAAGTACAATCAGAATACCAAATATCCTGATCACCACACCGAAAATAAATTTTTTAGAGACCATATTTTTCAAGTCTTCGGTAAAGTGCCGTACGGGCTATTCCCAAATCTTTGGCCGCCTTTGTTATATTACCTTTATTTTTACTAATTGCTTTTAAAATATGCCTCTTTTCCATTTCTTTCAAATTCAGGGTATCTTCTGTTTTCCCCTGAATTTTCGCATTTGAAAAGTCACTTGCGAAATCGTGAAAATTTAATTTAATCCCATCGCTCAATATTACTGCTCTTTCAATCAGATGCCCCAATTCACGTATGTTTCCGGGCCAACTGTATTTCGATAAAAGGTTGATGATGTTTTGAGAAACCTGAAGTTTTGGTTTGTTATATTTTTTGGTAAATTTTTTAAAAAAGAAGTTTAGCAAAAGGGGAATATCTCCGATACGTTCACGCAGTGGTGGAACGTTAATTTCAACAATATTTATTCGGTATAATAAATCTTCACGAAATTCGCCTTTTTGAACCATTTCATACAAAGGCATATTGGTAGCACAAATCAGCCGGAAATCAACCTGGATTTCCTTACCAGAGCCAATTCGATTTACTCTTCTGTTTTGCAATACGCTTAAAAGCTTAGCTTGTAAAGGAAGACTTAGATTGCCTATTTCATCCAAAAAAATTGTTCCATGATGAGCCAATTCGAAGCGGCCGGCTTTATCAACATGCGCATCAGTAAATGATCCCTTTATATGCCCGAAGAGTTCACTCTCAAAAAGATTTTCATGAATGGCCCCCAGATCTACCGGAATGAAAACTTCGTTTCTCCGATTAGATTGTTTATGAATTTCTCGGGCGATAAGTTCCTTACCTGTTCCGTTTTCTCCCAAAATTAAAACATCGGCTTCGGTGATTGCTACTTTTTCAATGAGAGTAAATACCTTTTGAATTGCCAATGAATTTCCAACAAATTCCTTAAAATGCTGATTGATTTCCGAGTCAAGTGTTTCATTTGTATTTCTAAGTTTTTCAACTTCAAGTTTGGATTTTCGCAGTTGAAGTGCTGCTAAAATGCATCCTAGCAATTTATCATTTTTCCATGGTTTTACCAGAAAGTCAAAAGAACCAATTTTCATTGCCTGAACGGCTATATCAACTCCACCATAAGCCGTAATAAAAACTACAACTGCTGCTGGATTGATTGAAAGAATTCGGTTCAGCCAATATATTCCTTCTTCTCCATCATTTTTCCCTTTCGTGAAATTCATGTCCAGCAAAATCACATCAAAATCAATAATTTCCATTAATTCGGGGATCTTATCCGGGCGTTGTTCCACCCGAACTTCTGTGAACAATTGTTTCAGGAAAATCTGGGCACTTACCAATACATCCAGATCATCATCAATAATTAATATGCTTGCTTCCGTTTTCAAAACCGATCAAATTTTGTTTTAACTTCCAACATCAAACTTCAAATGTACTAAAACCCGACATAAGTTGTACTAAAAACAGACACTTAATTTACATATTTCTTCTTTTACTAACATTGTAAATATCTGATAATAAACAAAAAAAAATTAGTGGCACAGGCTTTGAGTTACTAAAATAAACGATGATGTTATGGTTAGGAATTTATTAAAAATCACCATTCGGAATTTTAAACGCCAATTCGGGTTTTCGATGCTCAATATTCTTGGATTGACCATAGGAATGGCAAGTTTCATTATGATATACTTATGGATCTCCGATGAGTTGAGTTATGAAAGTGCCTATAGCAAAGCTGATCGGATTTATGTGGTTCATAAGGAATATCAGGTGGCTGGTCAGTCTCAATTTAACCCTTCAACTCCGGCCCCCTTGGCACCTCGATTAAAGAATGATTTTGCCGAAATTGAAAGTTCAATTCGAATCGCCAGAATGAGTGTAACCGTTGAGTATAAAGGTGAAACATATACTAATCAACGTTTATGTGCCTCAGATCCTGATTATATCAACCTGTTTGATTTAGAATTTATTAATGGCGATCGAAACAAAGTATTTGATGAGCCGCATGCTGTAATCATAGCTCAAAAAATTGCCGATCGCTATTTTAAGGGAGAAAATCCTTTGGGGAAAGTTTTGAAAATTAATGATCGAAAAAGCTTAACTGTTACCGGTGTTTATAAAGATCCTCCTGAAAAATCAACAATTAAGTACGAATTAGTTGGGCGTTTCGATTTTTTAATTGAAAATGGTGAGAACAGGGATGATTGGGGAAATCATCGATTTCGTACCATGATTTTAGTTAATTCTGAAGTCGATATGCAAGCCTTGGATCGAAAAATGAGTGATTTGATTCAGGCGCAAATTCCCGATGAAAAGATTGCAATAAAAACACTGGCATTGGATAAGTTAAGGCTTTATACTATTGATGGTAAGAATCAACGAATACAATACGTTCATTTATTCATGGCCATCGCCATCTTTATCATTTTCATAGCATGTATCAATTTTATGAATTTATCTACAGCCAAAGCTGCCAGAAGAAGCAAAGAAATTGGTTTAAGAAAAGTAGTTGGCAGCAGCCGGAATATGTTAATCCTTCAGTTTATTACAGAGTCGGTTTTATTTGCGGCAATATCTGCTTTGTTGGCCATGATGCTGGTTGAGTTGTTCAGGCCTGTATTTAACCAAATTACTGTTAAGCAGATCAGCATTGATTATCAAGACATCAGGGTCTATCTGAAATTAATAAGTCTGGTCTTATTTACCGGATTTTTATCAGGCAGTTATCCGGCTTTTTTTATGTCATCGTTTAAGCCTGTACTGGCCATAAAAAATGCAATTCATTTGGGTGTGAAAGGTATTCTTTTCAGAAAAATTTTGGTTATCATCCAATTTACGATTTCTATCTTTTTAATCATTTCTACGTTTTTTATCTTTTTTCAAATCAGGAGCATTCAGCAAAAGGATCTGGGATTTGACAAAAAAAATGTAATTGCATTCGATGCAGAAGGACGAATAAGTACAAATTATCAGGCATTTAAAAATGAATTATTGAGCAATAAGGGAATTGTAAATGTAACGAGGGCAACCCAATTACCCAACGATATTGAAAATATATTCAGGAATGTAACCTGGGAGGATATGCAGCAACCGGAGGGATCGACTTTTGGCGCAGGTACCATCGATTATGACTATTTCGAAACCATGAAAATGGATATTGTTGAAGGGCGAAGTTTTTCGAAAGAATATGGCAGAGATTCGGTAAATGTAATATTTAACCAAACAGCCATTAAACTGATGGGTTATGAAAACCCCATTGGCAGAAGTTTTTCCTTTGATGATACAAACCCCGGAAAAATAGTTGGAGTTGTGAAGGATTTTCATTCACGCCCTTTAACTGAGAAGATTGAACCTGTAATGTTCATTCTTTATCCTGCTTGGTGTAATTTAGTTTTTGTACGTCTGGAAGATAGTCATGTGGAAAAGGCCCTTAAACATATTGAGAAAATTTATAAAGATTTTGCACCGCAACATCCTTTTAATTATACCTTTTTGGATCAAAGCATCAAAGAGCAATATCAATCAGAACAAAATATTGGAAAACTTTCCGCAATTTTTTCCTTGATCGCAGTCATTATCTCTTGTTTGGGTTTATATGGGCTGGCGGCATATACCGCCGATCAGAAGAAAAAAGAAATAGGCATTAGAAAGGTGTTCGGGGCGGATATAATTGGTATCATCTATAAATTATCAACATCTTTTGCAATTTGGGTTATGATTGCTAATGTAATCGCATGGCCAATCGCTTGGCTAGTTATGGATAATTGGTTGCAAAATTTCGCCTATCGCATCGATTTGTATTGGTGGGTATTTGTTTTGTCGGGAATACTTGCTTTATTCATTGCTATTATAACCGTGGGTTTACAGGTTTATCGTGCAGCAATTTGTAATCCCATCGATTCAATTAAATATGAATAAGAAAATATTTAAAAATCTTTAAGATAACATAATATGTTCAAAAATAATTTAAAAATTGCCTTTCGTCTTTTTATGTATAATAAAGGCTATTCGCTTCTCAATATTTTTGGCTTATCCATTGGAATAGCGGTAAGCATTGTAGGGTTCTTATATGTTTTTAGCGAATTTAGTCATGACCGCTTCAATAAAAATGCGGACAGGATTCACAGGATTGCAGTAGAAGCTTTAATTGGAACAAGCGAAATACACATGGCACAAACCTCAGCGGCCTACGCAGATGCATTATATAATGACTTCCCTGAAATCGATAAGATAACCCGTATAAAAGATAATGAGTTTACCTTTGAATATCAGGATAAAAAATTTGTTGAAAATAATGTTTTTGTGGTGGACTCTACCTTTTTCGACATTTTTACGATTCCTGTTATACAAGGTAAAACATCAAATTTGTTGAATGAACCATATATGGCAGTACTAACAAAAAGTGCAGCAGAAAGATATTTTGGGGATAATAATCCTGTAAATCAGATAATACGGGAAGGGGAAACTAATTTTAAGGTTATTGCTGTTGTTGAGGATGTCCCTAAAAACTCGCACTTCCATTTTGATATTGCTGTTTCAATAGTCAGTTTTGACAGGTATTATGTTAATCCACATTGGTTTAATAACAATGTCAGGACGTATATTATGCTTCATAAGAATGTGGATTATAAAAAGGTTGAAGCAAGGTTTCCTGAATTTGTCAATAATTACTTATACAACGGTAGATATAGTGCTAATACCGCAAAAGGAAATAAATGGGAACTTTATCTGCAGCCCCTCACGTCCATTCACCTAAACTCTGACTTACGTGGCGAATTCGAAGCAAATGGCCGTAAAGAATATATCTATATTTTCTTAATAGTTACCGTTTTCATTTTGCTTATAGCTTGTATAAACTTTATTAATTTGTCGACGGCAAAAGCAACAAAGAGAGCCAAAGAAGTGGGGGTGTGTAAAGTTTTGGGGGCAGAAAAAAAACAACTGATCCGGCAATTTTTATTGGAGTCGGTGTTTTTTTCTTTTATTTCATTAATAATTGCCATGATGCTTGTTGAATTGTTCAAACCATTTTTGAATCAATTGATAAATAAATCCCTGATCATTGATTATACAGATCCAATATTTATCATGGTACTAATTGGCCTCATCCTTTTTACAGGTTTATTGGGTGGAGCTTATCCTGCTGTTGTTATGTCTTCATTCCGCCCCATTGTTGTATTAAAGGGCAACTCCCAAAGAGGGGGGAAATTCTTATGGTTAAGAAATGTTTTGGTCATTTTTCAATTTTTAATTTCGGTGGTTGTGATTATTGGCACATTGGTTATTTCTATCCAGCTTAATTTTATGCAAAACAAAAACTTGGGCTTTGATAAAGAAAAGGTGATTGTTATTAAAAATGTCAATACAATTGGAGGTTCAATCCAGGCAATAAAAAATGAAATCGAAAATCTTTCATTTGTCCAGCATGTTGCTTATTCCGACCGTTTGCCCGGAAGAACATTAGCTGGCAGGGGATTTAGGGTGGAAGGCGAAAAAGATGGGTTTGCCATAAATGCATTATTTACAGATGAAAATCTTGCTGATGTATTAAAGCTTAAACTCAGCAAGGGCAGGTTTTTTTCGAATGAGTATGGAACGGATACGATGGCCATCGTAATAAATAAAGAAACTGAAAAGTTGTTGGGTTTTGAAGATCCTTTGGGTAAGCGGCTTATTATGGAAGGCCCAACGTTATCTTATTTTCATATTATTGGTGTTGTTGAAAATTTCCATTATGAATCAAAACATCAGAAAATTCATCCGATGGCTTTTATGGCTATAGGTGCGCCCTTAAGTGAACGGGGTTATTATTTGTCTGTTCGCGTTGTTTCGGATAATTATACGAAAATGATTGCTGAATTATCTAACATTTGGGAAAATTATTCTCCGGGCGTTTCCATTGATTATACCTTTTTGGACGAGCAATATGATTCACTTTATAAAAATGAAATGCAAACGAAAAAGTTGTTTCTGGCATTTTCGTTCCTTACAATCTTTATAGCCTGTCTTGGTTTATTGGGTTTGGCATCGTACATGATCCAACAAAAGACCAGGGAAATAGGAATACGGAAAACATTTGGGGCCTCAGCAACCACCATCATCTGGTTGTTATCAAAAGGATTTGCAAAATGGATTATTATTGCCAATATAATTGCATGGCCATTGGCTTGGTATTTATTCGATAATTGGTTGAACAATTTTGCAGAGCGATGTCCGCTTTCTTGGTGGTATTTTGCATTGGCTACCATTATTTCATTATTAATAGCTTGGATTACGATTGCTTATCAAACTATTAAAGCATCAAAAGCAAACCCGATAGATGAATTAAGACATGAATAATCGCCTGTTCAAATCTGAACATTGATGTTCAGCCGTGTGCGCTATTGTCCAATCAAAAAACCACTTAATATTCAGATTATCAGTATTTGAACCCACATGGCATGATCTTGGATATTTATAATCAACCTAAAAATATTTATATCATGAAAAAGATAACCCTAATTTTCTTTGCACTAATGTTGGGTGTGATTATTTCAGCCAAGGCGCAAACAGCTACTGATACAACCGCAATTAAAGAAACCGTAATGAATTATATCGAAGGTTTCTATACTGCAGATGCTGCCCGTATGGAAAAAGCATTGTATTATGATTTAGCGAAAAGATATGTGACTCCTGAAAGAGATGGGAGAAACGGCGTGCAACATATGAGCGCCATGTTGCTTTATCAGGTTACTAAGATGCAAAAAGACAATACTGCTGAGCATGGCAAACTGAAATGTGATATTGTTATTAGTGAGATTTATGGACATGTTGCCATAGTGAGGGCAGAAACCGACTTTTTTACTTTTGTTGATTTTATACAATTGGGCAAAATAAACGGGGAGTGGAAAATTATAAATGTGATTTGGGAAAGAAAACCGATAAAAGAGTAATTCACTAAAATTTAATGATATGAAAAACTTATCTCAATTACCAAACATCGAAAAACCTTTGGAAGAAAAATTAATCCTGTTGGGTATTAACTCTCCAAGTGACCTTACTTATTTAGGAAGCAAAGAAGCTTACCTTCGTTTGAGATTGATTTTTCCGAATGATTCGCCTATCAACATTTTATATGCACTTGAAGGCGCAATTCGTGGAATTGGCTTGACCCAGCTAAGAGCAGATATCAAAGCTGATTTAAAAAGGTTCTATCGCTTATTCGTGAAACTCAATGTTTAAAAGCGAAGTGAATTGGACATTGAAAGTTGAACAGCTGCTTGCCGAAATGAAGTACAGGCAGGAATCCCGAAACGCTACGCTATCGGGATCAGTTCGATATGGCAATTTCAGTACACTTTCGTTTCTGAAATTACGATCTCACTGATTTAAGTGATTTTTTTCTGTTCTTCAATGCCATTGAAATAGTTATCAGTATAAAAAATGCAGTGATCAGTGAAGAAATCCTTGCCAGATAATCACCATTTTTTACGTAGAATGTTAACTCTTTATTCAGATTAATCTTTTGCCTGATCACAGCAGGTTCCCAATACGCTGTTTGCTGGCTCACATCCCCACGTTGATTTATAAATGCCGAAATACCTGTATTGGCCGAACGTGCTATCGATCTTCGGTTTTCAATCGCCCTGATTTTTGCATAAGCAAAATGTTGTCGGTGACCGGCAGTATTCCCCCACCAACCATCGTTGGTGATGATGAAAATAACCTGGGCACCATTCCTTACAAATTGTGAAGTAAACTCACCATAAATTGATTCGTAACAAATGGTAGTAGCAGTTTTAACGGAATCTTTAGTTACAAAATTTTTACGCAAATCGTCGGTGGCAAGGGTGCCGATTGTTCCTCCAAGGTCGATGGCAAATTTTTCGAGTGGTCGTAAAATGCGCCACGAAGGCATCATTTCAACTCCTGGCGTAAGTTTCGATTTATGATATAATTGATAATCTTCGGATGCATTTAAAAAAATGCCGGTATTAAATGCAAAATAGTAACCGCTGCCATTTGCAAATTTCCTTGCAGCCTGTTTTAATGTATCATTCCCGGTGACTAGTTTAAAGGTAGAAGCCCCGACAACCATATAGGTATCCGGATAATCCTGTAAATAACTTTTCAGCTTTCGGATAGTAGAATAATATTCCAGATTATGTTCGAAAATAAGTTCCTGATTTGCGGATTCGGGGAATACCATAAAATCTACAGCCGAATCCATTTTTGGCCCGGCTATCTTTAACATTCGATTGATTACAATATTCGGATCTAATCCGTATTGTTCACTATAAGGATCCAGGTTTGGCTGAACCACTAACACATCAATCGGATTTTCAGCTTCCGTATAATTACTGTAAATATTTAGTGAAATAATGATCGGTACAATAATGATCAATAAAATAGAAGCCAATTGAACATAGTTTTTTGTCTTCAACTCTTTATTCTCAATATAGTTGACCATAAATCGATAGATCAAAATATTGATTAAAAGAATCCAAAACGTACCTCCCAAAGCTCCAGTATATTCGTACCATTGTATCCACTTGTGCCAGTTGGCGAATCCATTTCCAAGGTTTAACCAGGGATAGGATAAATCCCAATCCAGATGAAAATATTCAAATGCCAACCAATAAAAAAGCAATAAAAAATGACCTTTGTGATATTTATAAAGTATCCGTCTGCTAAAATGATAAGCAGTAAACGGTATCGTCATAAAAAATGAATTCAGGAACAAAGCTCCGATGCCACCTGCCACGGTTGAATTCCAAATCCAGTAATTGGTTAAAAGATTCAGCACAAAAAACGCCAGATAGCTATATAATAAAACATTGTACCTGCTATAATCAGCTCTGTGTTTTGTGAAATAATCTTCTACATAAAGTAACGGTATAAAACCAATAAACAACAAAACAGGGAACCCGTTCAAGGGCCAGCCCAAGGCAATTATAATCCCTGATAAAATGGATAAGGAAAGGAGGTGGATTCTTTTCATGCAATGGAATATTTTATCCAAAGATAAATGTTTTCATTTGAAATTAGCCAATTCGTTGATGTGCTAATTTGAAGATTTGATGATGTGCAAAATTAGGATGGCTTCCCTGTTTAGGGATGCCATCCTAATTTGATTTTTTAATTAGGTGCTTTATAATTTCGTCGTAATGAACATCAATTTCCGCTTGCTTTTCAAAAGTTAATTTTATCGCCGTGCATATTTTAGCAAACTCGATGGTTTCGTTTAGGCCCAGTTCCTTATCTTTCGCATTTTTGATCCAGCGCTGCACAGGCTTATTTTTCCCTACTTCCCATTCCCAGGTTTCTTTGTTTATTCCCGTAAAATACTGGCTTTCGTTAATGTAAAGTTGTTCTTCGGCTTCCCTAAAATCAATTTCATCCACATTATTATTTCCTTTTCCGTTGAATTTAACAAGCGGTTTTGTAAGTTCTTTTGATGTTAAAAGATGCAGCTCAACCAATGATTTGCCAAGCCCCGAAAGCGTTGTAAAAAGATCGGTGTTCGAGGTGAACGGAATTTTTGGATAATCTATTTGAAGTTGCTCGGCAAAGCCCTCTCTGTATTTGGGGCAATATAATAAAGCGTAGATATAATAAAAAGCTGCTTCGGTTAAATCCTTTTTATCATATTGCTTTTCGATCAATTGCAGAAATTCAGGTTTAATATTGCTCTCTTTACTTGCCCCAAACAAATCCCCTTCTTCCTGATAAATCCAGATAGGAAATACCACACTACTTCCTCCTAGGAAATTTCTATCAGTGATATTATTTGAGATAAAACAACTTGAATATTTTTGATCAGTACTACTTTTCTTTAATACTAAAGCATAATTCCCTCTGTCTAAAAAATTTATCATAACCTTTCTTCTATCAAAATCAATAAATTCTTTATCGTAATAAATAAACTTTAAGGAAAAGGGTTTAAATGAATAATTCTTAATTAAATCAACATTGAATGTTTTAAATCTTAGAATTAAATCACTCACAGAAAAGTCTCTATTATCCTCAATTTGAAAAGCCTCTTTCTTTAGATCTATTGGTAAATTAGAATTTAAAAATGATTTAAGCCTATTAATTAATGATTGCTTTTTGTCATCAAGAACAAAATGATCTCTATGTGTGGTAACACCAGTTGAATTGATATTCATTATTTCATCCACTGCCCAAAAAGAATTATACAATTCAGCTTCATTAAAGGTTTTCTTTTCAAAGAAAAAATAATTGGGATCAATATTTAATTTTTCTAAGGTGGTGTTGGTGATATTATGCTGTTCCAAGAACTCATATTTGCTGTTCCGGTCGCCAAACAACTCGGCATAAAACAGGTCGGCAAATTCGTTGTCCTTTTTCTTTCCGGTTTTTATGGCAATTAAAATAGCCGTGCCAACCCTGATATCAAAAACATTTTGATCTTTACTGCCATCAGGTGCTTTTTCATACAATTTACCATGAAGGTTGTAAATATAAATTTTGTCGAACGATTCAAGCAGTTTTTTTCTCAGCCCTTTAAATGCCGAGGTGTTCAGGTAAGTATTTTTTGTAATCAATCCCATCACGCCCTTGCCTACCTGATCAATTTTCCAGTGGCAAAAGCGGATAAATTTAGCATAGTCGTCAGAAAGTAATTGTATGTTTTTTTCGTCCCTTACATCCTCCTTATATAAATCCATGATCCCTTTTATTTCATCTTTTCCTTTTTTGCCGTTCCCATCGATGAAATCAGATTTGTTGTACGAAGCGATGGAATAAGGGGGATTGCCCATGATCGCCAATATGGGTTGGTTTCTTTTAACAAGGGTGGCATTTTTGCTTTCTTCTGACAGGGATGCCATTCCGGGGATTCGCGTTTGTTCCAAATCCTCAATTTCCAAGGTATTGGTCAGGTATAATTTAAAACGGTCAGTGTCATTCATTTTATACCCGTATTCATCGAGGAGGAAAGACATTTTAAGATGTGCGATGGCGTAAGGAGCCATCATTAATTCAAATGCATAAAAGTTTTTGAGGATATGCTCTTTTATAAAGTTTGGCCTGAGGCCCTCACCATATTTTTGGGTAAAATCTTCAATGGCAAATTTCGCAGTTTGGGCCAGGAAAGTTAATGTACCTCCTGCCGGATCAAGAACTGTTACATCTGTATTTGCAAAGCCGTTTTCTTTACCAAAATCAATTTTCAATATTTCGTTTACAGAATGCACGATATAATCGACAACCGGCTGAGGGGTATAATATACGCCCCGCTGTTCTCTTGTTTTCGGGTCGTATTTGTTCAGGAAAGTTTCATAAAAATGAATGATCGGATCTTGTCCTTTTCCCCTTTTATAATAGTCCTGAAGTATTTTTGAAATGTCGGCAGCATTCAAAACAGCAGCAATATCATCAATGATAACCTCCATTTGTTGAGGAAGGCTTCCCAACGAAATAAATTGAAAAACATCTTTTAAAATACCTATTGTTGGAGGGATAAAATTATAGGCAAGTTTTCTATTAAAATTTCCTCCTGTACGGGTTCTTGCCGCAAATAAACCATAAGTAATTGTCTGAGCGTATAAATCGGCAAATTCATCCTTTGTCAACCCTGCAATTAGATATTTATGAAATGCTTCATAAAATCCCAATACCTGATTGCTATTGTTTTCTTCATCTTCTAATTCCTGATTGATAACTTCTTCTTTTAAAAACCTTGTACGCTTTGCCAACTCAATAGCAAGTGTTTCGGCTGAAAAAACTTTTGGTAAAGAGAAACTGAAAAATTTATCGAAAAGATTTAAAAAGGCTTGTTCGTTTTCAGCCGGTGGATGGGTTTTGAGTTTTTTGGCAATAAAAGGCCTTCCAATAAATGTCTTTTCAATTATTTTCCCATCTCGATAAAGTCGGAACTCGTAAAAGTCAGTTAGGATTACATTTGGGAAAGTACCACGATAACGCTTTAATTGTTCGCTTAATTCAATGCGATTCAGATCGGAACCCGGAATTTTAGCTTCAATATATCCTACAATATTTTGTTGTCCGTCCCAAATTCTAAAGTCTGGATTGCCTGCTTCCGTTTTTTTTGGCAGAATTGTGATATGTGTTTTATTCTTCCCGATTGTTTCGGAAAAAGTTTTTACAAGATTCGCAAGGTGGGGATAATAACTTTCTTCTCTTGCATCACCCTGAATAGTTGTGTTTGCTATGTCTTTTAAATATTGTTTTAGCATAAAGTCGTAATTTTTAATTTAAGCCAATACGAGTGCAAAAACATTTTTGCTGTCTCAGCCTATCAAATCGGGGAGACTTAAAGCTTTCATGTGGAAATTTACAAATTATTTTCTTTTGATAAATAAGATTTTAGGAATAATATAAACAGATAAGATTTCTCCGTTGTGAGAAGTCAGGAAACTACTAATAATTTAGATTCCTCTCTTCGTTCGGAATGACAATCATTTTCATTGCCACATTGGCTAAATGACATATTAAATCATTAGCACATCAGCAAATTAGCACACTTGCCTGCGGCAAGCAGGTCTTCAAATTAATATAGGAAGTTATTAAACGGAAACCGCTTTGCATGCATTTCCTTCACTTCTTTATAAATGAGTTCTTTGAATTCTGGATAGTTTTCTTTCTTGGTAGCAGAAATGAACAAACAAGGGGTGTTTATCTTTGCCATCCACGATTTCTGTAATTCTTCCAGATTAATATTTTCTTTAGTGGAAGGGGTCAAGTCATCATCTTCTTTTTCCACAAAAGTGAATGCATCGATCTTATTAAAGATAATCAGGGTTGGTTTATCAACGACCTGAATTTCGGCCAATGTTTGGTTTACGATGTGAATTTGTTCTTCAAAATCAGGGTGCGAAATATCCACGACATGAATCAGAATATCGGCTTCGCGCACTTCATCTAAAGTTGATTTAAACGATTCGACCAAACCATGAGGAAGTTTACGGATAAATCCAACGGTATCGGTAAGCAGAAATGGAAGGTTTTCGATTACAACTTTTCGAACAGTGGTGTCGAGCGTAGCAAATAATTTGTTTTCGGCAAAAACATCCGATTTGCTCAACAAATTCATGATGGTTGATTTGCCAACATTGGTATATCCAACCAAAGCAACTCTGACCAGATTTTCACGATTTTTACGCTGGGTGATTTTTTGCTTATCAATGGAGATCAGCCGTTCTTTTAACAAAGAAATTTTATCGCGTACTATCCGACGGTCGGTTTCAATTTCGGTTTCACCGGGGCCACGCATTCCAATCCCTCCACGCTGACGTTCAAGGTGTGTCCACATTCGGGTTAATCGAGGTAATAAATACTGGTATTGAGCCAGCTCAACTTGTGTGCGTGCATGCGAAGTACGTGCCCGTTTGGCGAAAATATCAAGTATTAAATTGGTGCGATCCAATATTTTGCACTTTAGTTCTTTTTCAATATTTCGGAGTTGAGAGGGGCTAAGTTCATCGTCAAAAACAGCTAAAGAAATTTCATTGGCTTCAATATATTCGGCTATTTCAGCCAATTTACCTGTTCCAACATAGGTTTTCGGATCCGGAAATTCTAAATTCTGAATGAAACGCTTATCGGGAATGCCTCCGGCAGTATCAATTAAAAAAGCCAGTTCTTCAAGGTATTCGCTCAACCTTTCATAACTGGTAACTTTGGTAGCAACACCAACCAGTATGGCCTTTTCAGGTTTTATTTCTGTGCTGAAACTCTTCTGCATATTTAAAAGTTCTTGAAACCAATGATCTCTCGAATTTCTTTGATCGTTTTTGCTGCGCTTTCGCGCGCTTTTCCGGCGCCCATTGTCGCTACTTTTTGCAGGTAAAGGTTATTTGACGAAAGTTCCTTTATCTTTTCATGGAAAGGGGCTGTAAATTTGATCATGTCCTCTGCCAATTGCTTTTTTAAATCGCCATACCTGATTTCACAATTATTATAGGCATTTTCGAAAAAAGTTATGGTATCAGCAGTAGAAACGATATTCATCAAAGAAAATAAATTTTGAATGGCATCAGTTTTTACCTGATTTGGTTTAGTTGGTCCACTATCCGTAACCGCTCGCATTACTTTTTTTCGAATCTCTTTCGGTTCGTCGGCAAAGAAAATTGCATTTCCTTCTCCTTCCGATTTTCCCATTTTACCGGAACCATTCAATCCCGGTATTTTAACCAAAGCTTCCCCAAAATTATAAGCAGTCGGGATGGGGAAATATTCAACATTGTACATGCGGTTGAACCTTCGGGCAAAGGTTCGCATCATTTCCAAATTTTGCTCCTGGTCCTTACCAACAGGCACTTTCGAGGCTTTATGAATGATTACATCGGCAGCCATTAAGGTTGGATAAGTTAATAATCCGGCATTTATGTTATCGGGCTGCTGTCTTACTTTTTCCTTGAAAGAAGTTACCCTTTCAAGTTCGCCAACATAGGCATTCATGTTTAAAAGTAAATACAATTCAATAACCTCGGGAACATCACTCTGGATATAGAGGGTCGACTTTTCAGGATCAAGCCCCAAAGCAAGGTACTCTACCAATACTTTCTTTACATTTCCGTGCAAATCGGCAGGGGTAGGGTGTGTGGTTAATGAATGATAATCGGCAATGAAGAAATAACAATTGTTTTCTTCCTGCATCCGTAAAAAATTTTTAACGGCACCAAAGTAATTTCCCAAATGTAAATTACCCGTAGGCCGTATTCCGCTCACTACTGTTTCCATGCTTGCAAAATTAAAAAAATTGCGATTGCAATAATTGAATATTAAAAGGAAATAATGTTAATCGGTTTTACATCTTAATTTCTTCGCCCTGATCATTAAAGAAATGATATTCTAAAAAGGAATAAGATGGCATTGGTTGCATCGAGATTCGTTTCTTATACTTCCAATTCCACTTTCTTTTGGTCGATATCAAACCTTTATTCAAATAGGCGTGTATGAAAGGATGTAAAGTAATCTTTAAGCTTTTTTCATTCTGATCGTGCAATAAGTATCGGATGTTATTTTCAATTTCATCAATAATGATGATACTCGGTTTGATTTCGCCACTACCAGCACAAACAGGGCATTTTTCAAGAATATCGATATTCATCTCAGGCCGAACTCTTTGACGGGTGATTTGAACCAATCCAAATTTACTGGGAGGTAAAATGGTATGCTTGGCATGATCTTTCTCCATCTCATCTTTGAGCTTTTGATATAAGGTGCGACGATTTTTGCCATCATGCAGATCAATAAAATCAATAACGATGATCCCGCCCATATCGCGTAATCTCAACTGACGGGCAATTTCTACTGCCGATTCCAGATTAACTTCAAGTGCATTTATTTCCTGACTGTTCTCTTTCTTGACCCGATGTCCGCTGTTCACATCAATAACATGAAGTGCTTCGGTATGTTCAATAATCAGGTAAACACCACTTTTAATGGTAACGGTTTTGCCAAACGAACTTTTAATTTGCTTGTCAATGCCCATTTGTTCGAAAATCGGCTTAGGCCCTTTGAAAAGCTTTACAATTTCGATTTTATCCGGAGCGATTGTACGGATATAACTCTTTATATCTTCGAAAAGGGTAGCATCGTTTATATAAATATTGTTGAAAGATTCGTTCATCAAATCCCTCAACAGTACAGAGGTACGATCAATTTCGCTGATAATTTTTTTAGGAGCCTTTGCCCCAACTATTTTTCTTGTCAGCAGGTCCCATTTTTCAACTAAATTCCGCAAGTCTGTATCTAATTCGGCAACCTTTTTATTCTCGGCAACGGTACGAATGATTACACCAAAGTTTTTTGGTTTAATACTTTGGATGAGTCGTTTTAACCGATTGCGCTCTTCTACACTCTTTATTTTTTGCGAAATCGAGATTCTGTTTGAGAAAGGAACCAAAACTAAAAAACGTCCTGCAAACGAAATTTCAGAAGAAATCCGGGGACCTTTTGTTGAAATCGGCTCTTTGGCTATTTGAATGAGTACCTGTTGGTTTGAAGCCAGTACTTGTGTGATTTTGCCTGTTTTTTCAATATCAGCTTCCAATTCCAACTGATCCATCCTTGGCAAATTCTCTGCAGTACTTGCCAAGCCGGCTTTGGTATATTTAATTAAACTTAGTACCTGAGGCCCTAAATCTAAATAATGTAAAAATGCATCTTTTTCGTATCCAACATCAACGAAAGCAGCGTTAAGCCCGGGCATGATTTTTTTGACCCTTCCCAAATATACATCTCCAACAGAATAATTATTATTATTCCTTTCTTTGTGCAATTCGACAAGGAATTTATCCTCCAACAACGCAATCTCAACCTCCGAAGAACTTGAATTAATTATTAATTCCTTATTCACTTTAAGAATATTTAAAATTTAGATCAATCAATGATAATATCAAAGATTGTTTAAGTGAGGAATAGCTTTTCAGGTGTAAATAATAATCACATGAGTCCGGTAAAACCCATGTGATTAGAAAAAATATTGGTCTATTTCTTTTTGTGTCGGTTTTTCCTTAAACGTTTTTTTCGTTTGTGGGTCGACATTTTATGTCTTTTTCTTTTTTTCCCGCTTGGCATAATAAATATTATTAGAATTATTTAACAATTGTTTTTACCTGATTAACAAATGTTTTTGCTGGTTTGAAAGAAGGAATATTATGCGCTGGGATAATAATAGTAGTATTCTTTGAAATATTTCGACCAGTTTTTTCAGCTCTTCTTTTAATTGTAAAGCTACCAAAACCTCTTAAGTAAACATTTTCGCCTTTTACCATTGAATCCTTAACTGCCTCCATAAAAGCTTCAACTGTTGCCTGAACTGCAACTTTTTCAATACCTGTTTTATTAGCAATTTCTGCTACGATTTCTGCTTTTGTCATGTCAAATTAGTTTTTAATGATTTGATATTAAATTTATTAATTCGGGCAGCAAAGATAAACTTTTTTTAAATTAATATAAAACTTTAATAAATATTTTATTTCTAATCTTCTCTATATAAATTTGTTCACTTATGACTACAAAGATAGGACAAGATTTAATAGCATGGTATAAAAAGAATAAAAGAGATCTTCCATGGAGAAATACCAACGATCCATATTTGATTTGGGTTTCTGAAATCATTTTGCAACAAACCCGTGTTGATCAAGGTTTGTCGTATTATTTAAGGTTTGTAGAGCGGTTTCCTTCGATCGAAGATTTAGCAAATGCCAGTGAGAATGAAGTATTAAAGTATTGGCAGGGTTTGGGTTATTATTCGAGAGCCAGAAATATGCATGCTTCTGCCAGGCAAATCTGTGAATTGTTTAAAGGGAAATTCCCTGTTAATTATGATCAAATTAAATCACTGAAAGGTGTGGGACCATATACTGCCGCTGCAATTGCTTCTATTGCTTTTAATCTGCCACACGCTGTTATTGATGGAAACGTGAACCGAGTAATTAGCAGGTTGTTCGGAATAGAAATACCCGTTAATACAAATAAAGGTCAGGAACTGGTAGAAGAAAAGTTAAATACAATTTTTGTGAGAAATGATCCTGCAAATTTTAATCAGGCCATCATGGAATTGGGGGCAATGATTTGTAAGCCTTCGTCACCTGAATGCAATAAGTGTGTCCTAAATATTAATTGTGTTGCTTTTCAACAAAATAGGGTTAATGAATTTCCTGTAAAAATCAAGCTTAAATCACCGAAACTGTTGTATCTGTTTTATTTTATCTTAAAATATCAAAACTATTCACAACAATTTGTTTATCTAAACAAGAGAGGGGAGAATGCAATTTGGAAAAATTTGTACGATTTTCCCGGATTACAATTTAATTTCAAAAGAGAAACGAACGAGGTCGTTACGGAATTTAAAAAAAAATATTTTCTGAAAAATTTTGCCCTGGATCCTGAAAAAATTATCGGCCCCATTAAACACCAACTGACACATAAAAGTATTAGGGCATTTTTTATAGAATTTAATATTGACAAGCATTCCGTAAATAATTTTAATGATGAATTAATTGCCGTTACAGTTGAAGAATTGCAAAAATATCCGGTTTCAAAGCTTATGGAGAACTATATTAAGGCACATTTATAACCGATATTTGGAACAATAAAATGCGACAAATTTCAAGATTGTGGATAAAAGATAAAATATAAAAGCGATATTTAATCGTAACTTTGTTTAACTAAAAAAATTTTAATCATGGCAGGAATTAATAAAGTTATTCTAATTGGAAATCTGGGCAAGGATCCGGAAACTTTTACTTTTGAAAATGGTGTAAAAAAGGTTAGTTTTTCATTAGCCACAACCGAGAGTTACAAAGACAAAGAAGGCAATAAGGTTGATCAAACCGAATGGCATAACGTTGTTGTTTGGAGAGGTTTAGCCGATGTTGCCGAGAAGTATTTATCAAAAGGGAATCAGGTTTATATTGAGGGAAAAATAAAAACCCGTGCCTGGGATGATAAAGATGGTGTTAAGAGATATACCACTGAAATCTACGCCGATAATATGACCATGCTCGGCGGTAAAAGGGATGATTCTCAAACGGAAAGGCCAACTCAAAAAGCTCCTGAAGTTGACATTCCCGAGCCCGAGGATGATTTGCCGTTCTAGGAAGCCAATTCCACGGAAATCAAATATTACCTTTACAAAGACTCTGTTTTAAACAACGAACCCTAAATGGCTTGTCAAGGCATTTAGGGTTTAGTTCTTTACTTGTTTTATGTCGCAAATTATACGAATTCATGCATTTTGCAGAGGTGTATTTTTTTATACCTTTGCTATCGTGTCAAAAGCGTAATTTGAGTTGGCATCAAAACTGGTTTTTTATTACATATTGATGATAATTCTTAGTTCACTCTTAAATCCATTCACGATAAACGCATTTATCAGTCTGTTGATAATGATTATTTTATTGTTTTTTTCAGCCATGATTTCCGGATCCGAAATCGCGTACTTTTCATTAGACCCGGCTCACATGAAAGAGCTTAAGCAAAGCAGTGGTGCCAAAGTTGATTTGGTTTTATCTTTATTGGATATGCCCAAACGACTTCTGGCTACAATTTTAATTGCCAATAATTTCGTTAATGTATCAATTGTAATACTATCAACCTATGTGGTGAGCCAGTTATTTAATTTAATTGACTATCCGGTTCTTGCCTTCATCATTCAAGCTGTAGTTATTACTACACTGATTTTGGTTTTTGGAGAAATAATGCCAAAGATTTTTGCAACGCAAAGATCGATTTGGTTTTGCTTTGCAATGGCAAAACCCTTAAAAAATTTGATTAGTATTTTTCACCCGCTTAGTACACTTTTAATAAAATCCACTTCGATTATTGACAGAAGAATTTCAGGCAAAGGACACCAATTATCAAGAAGCGAACTTTCGGATGCAATTGAAATAACTACCGACGATGATCAAGGAGATAAAGAGCGCAAAATCTTACATGGGATTGTTCGTTTCGGGGATATTGATGTAAAAGAAATTATGAAATCCCGAACAGATATAACTGCAGTTGATCGTCAAATAAAATTTGATGAATTGTTGATGATAATACTTGATTCAGGATATTCCAGATTACCCGTTTATAATTTATCTTTCGATAATATTGAAGGGATTTTATATATCAAGGATTTACTTCTTTATTTAGATGAACCCGCAAATTTTGAGTGGCAAAAACTTATAAAACCTGCATATTTCATTCCTGAGAACAAAAAAATCAACGATCTTTTAAAGGAATTTCAACTAAAAAAGGTCCATTTGGCAGTTGTGGTAGATGAATATGGAGGTACTTCGGGAATAGTGACATTGGAAGATGTTCTGGAGGAAATCGTAGGGGATATCAGCGATGAGTTTGATATATCTGAAGATGAGCCATCGTTTGATAAAATCGATGATCACACCTACCTTTTTGAAGGCAAAACAACACTGATTGATTTTTGTAGGATTATTGAGGAAGATGAAAATGTTTTTGATGAAGTTAAAGGGGACAATGATTCTTTGGCTGGCCTCATTCTAGAACTCACCGGTGAAATACCGATTGTTGATCAAAGTGTAAGGTTTAAAAAGTTTAATTTCATCGTTATTGATGTCGATCATAGAAGGATCAAGCAGATAAAAGTTATTATTGATAAATAGTGAACATGAAACAACCGATCCGAATTATTTTATACTTATTAGTTTTATCATTAACTGTCGTTGGGTTATTTTCATGTAGTTCAGATCAAATGCCTAAACCAAGAGGTTATTTCAGAATTGATCTTCCTAAAAAATCTTATCAGACCCTTGATAGTACATTTCCTTTTACCTTTGAGTATCCCAAATATGTTACGATAAAACCCGATTTACTTTCTCCTGATAAACCATATTGGATAAATCTTGACTTTCCACAATTTAACGGAAGCTTACATTTGAGCTATAAAATAGTGGACACAAATTTGGTTCAGTATGTCGAAGATACACATGCAATGGCTTATAAACATATTTCAAAAGCTTCAAGTATCGACAATCGGTTAATTTTTAATCAGTACGACAGTGTGTACGGTTTAATTTTTGAGATTAACGGTTTAAATGCAGCTTCACCGTATCAGTTTTTTGTAACAGATAGTATTCACCATTTTTTGAGGGGAGCCTTATATTTTAATGTTGAACCCAACAACGATTCACTTGCTCCGGTAATTAATTTTATTAAAGAAGATATTGAGCATTTGATTACCAGCTTTAAATGGAAAAGTATATCTGGTGTAAAATAAGAATACCTTGGATTATCCTTCCAATTTTTATTTTAACATTTAATTTTTAGAATTAATTTGTGTACTTTTGAGCTACAAAAAAACAATCACGGGAATGTAAAAATTTGTTTATCAATATCTTTAAAAAGGAGGGAAGATGATTGAAACCATCAAAATAGGCACATTAAAATGGCATCACATTCTTAATCCTACGGATGATAATCTGAAGTATTTAAAAGATAATTTCTATTTTCACCCCTTAGATATTGAAGACTGCAGAACCGGTAATCAACGATCTAAAATCGATATCTACGACGATTATTATTTCATGATTTTGCATTTTCCCACCTATGATAAAAATGGAACTTTTCTGCATACTAAAGAAGTAAAGATATTTTGGGGCGAAGACTATATTATTACTTTGGGTCAATCGCATTGGGTCGTTGACGATTTGTTTCAGGAGGCAAAAGCCAAAAAAGAACAAAATGAAGATATTGAAGTTGGAACTAGTGATGCCCTGTTGTATAAGGTACTTGAGAAATTGATGACCGAATCATTGATGATTATCCGAAGAGTTGGAAACGAACTCGATTATATCAGTCAGGAATTGTTTAGTAAAAAAGCCGAGAAAACTATCGGGCACATTTCGGTAACACGTAAAAATATCATTTTGTTAAATACAATTTTTAAACCTCAGTTAAGGGTTTTTCACAAGTTTGAAACAGGCTCTATTGAAGGATTTGCCGAAAATATGGAAGATTATTGGGGCAATATCCTCGATTATTATCAACGAATGTGGGATATGACCGAAGATTATGAAGAGTTGATTGATGGTCTTTCTAAAACTTTTGATTCGTTACAGGCTAACAAAATAAATGAAATCATGAAAGTGCTCACCATGGTTTCATCCATATTACTGCCACTTACATTTATCACCGGCCTGTATGGGATGAATCTTGGGTTGCCATTCCAAAATGAACCCAATTCTTTTTGGATTGTAATATTGGCTATGGCGATAATAGCCGTGACCATGATCTCATATTTCAAAAGAAGAAAGTGGATGTAGCCTATTTTTCAGGACTTTTATTCATAATTTCAGTTTGAATTCGGAGTGATTCGGCATGCATGAGTTCAAGCAACTTTTGTAAAAAATCCCTATCCAGATTATGTTTTAATCCCTTTTTAAGCCGATCTTCGATGATAAAGCTCCATCGTTTGAGTTGTAGAATGGTAATTTTATGCTCGTTTTTATACTGTCCGATTTCATCAACAATTTTTAGTCTTCTTCCTAAAATATCAAGCAGTTCATCATCGATTTCGTCTATCTGTTTACGGTAGCTGGTCAGTTTATTTTCAAATTCTTTTGTCCCGCTCATTTCCCTGATAACAAGCTTATCAAGTAATAGTTTCAGGTTTTTTGGTTCAACCTGTTGATCCGCATCCGAAAGTGCAGCCCAGGGTTTTATATGTGATTCAATCATCAAGCCATCCATTTCTAAATCCATGGCTTTTTGAGAAATGTCTAATAATAATTCCTTGTTTCCGCAAATATGACTCGGATCAACAATGATTGGTATATTAGGGACTAATCGTTTAAGTTCGATCGGGATTTCCCACATTGGTGGATTACGGTACTTCGATTGATTTAAAGAATAAAATCCGCGATGCACGGCTACAAGTTTTTTGATTCCTGCTTTATTAACCCTCTCAAGTGCACCCATCCATAAGGTTAAATCCGGATTAATCGGATTTTTGACCATAACAGGAATGTCTACGCCCTTCAGTGCTTCAGCAATTTCCTGTACAGAGAACGGATTAACAACTGTACGCGCGCCAATCCATAAAATATCGATTCCATGTGCCAGGCATTTTTCAATATGCGATGGTTTTGCGACTTCAACAGCAAGCTTTAAATTTGTTTCTTCCTTTACCCTTTGCAACCAAACAAGTCCTTTTGAACCAACGCCTTCAAAATAGTTGGGCCGTGTTCTGGGTTTCCATAATCCGGCCCTATATACTTTAACATTATTAATTTGCGCCAATTGTTTCGCAGTATTTATAACCTGTTCTTCGTTTTCGGCACTGCAAGGGCCGCTAATTACTAAGGGATGTTCCTTGCAATCGAGCCACTCATTAATTGGAATTATTTCTAAATTTGTTGCCATTACACCACAAAGGTATAAATAATCTAAAGTGTTTTTAAATCGAAATAATGCATTGATAATAGATGAAAATGTCGTTTTTTTGTATAAAATTTAAAGCAGATGAAAAGAACTAAAATCAACGAAGTATTAAAAAGTGACGCTTTTGGAACAAAGATAGTTGTAAAGGGATGGGTTAGAACCAAACGAATTAGTAAAAATGTTGCATTTATAGCATTAAACGATGGTTCTTGTTTGAGTAATTGTCAGATTGTTGTTGATTTTGAAAATTTAAATGCTGAGTTTATGTCACGAATAAGCACGGGTGCAGCGCTATCGGTTGAAGGGATCTTAAATAAATCGCAGGGTGCTGGTCAAAGTGTTGAAGTGAACGCACTCCATATTGATATTTTGGGTGAAGCCGATCCTGAAACTTATCCTTTACAACCAAAGAAACATTCACTTGAGTTTTTGCGCGAAAAGGCACATTTAAGATTTAGGACGAATACATTTGGAGCCATTACAAGAATTCGTCACGCAATGATTTTTGCCAACCATAAATTCTTTAACGATAAAGGCTATTTTAATATTCATGCCCCAATTATCACAGGTTCAGATGCTGAAGGTGCCGGTGAAATGTTCAAAGTAACAACACTTGATCTGAAAAATCTGCCCAAGAACGATGATGGAAGCATTAACTTCAAGGAAGATTTTTTCGGCAAGGCAACAAATCTTACAGTTTCCGGACAACTGGAAGCTGAGTTGGCTGCCTTGGCCATGTCTCAGGTTTATACTTTTGGCCCAACATTTAGGGCAGAAAATTCAAACACATCAAGGCATCTGGCCGAATTCTGGATGCTTGAACCTGAAGTCGCATTCCACGATATTCATGATAATATGGATTTGGCGGAGGAGCATCTAAAATATGTTGTGAAATATGCACTTGATCATTGCAATGAGGATCTCGTTTTTTTAAGTAATCGTTTAACCGAAGAAGAAAAGAACAAAAAAGAAGATGAGCGGTCGATGGAATTGCTTGAGAAATTAAAATTTGTGTTGGACAACGATTTTGAACGTGTTACTTATACCGAGGCGATTAATATCCTGAAAGATTCAAAACCCAATAAGAAAGGAAAATTTCAATACATTATCGACAAATGGGGCGTTGATTTGCAATCGGAACATGAGCGGTTTTTGGTTGAAAAGCATTTTAAAAAGCCTGTCATTTTAGTTGATTACCCAAAAGAGATCAAAGCTTTTTATATGAAGCAAAATGATGACGGAAAAACAGTACGGGCAATGGATGTTTTGTTTCCGCAAATTGGTGAGATTATAGGAGGTTCGCAACGGGAAGAAAACTTCGATAAATTATATGCCAGAATAAAAGAATTAAACATCCCGGAAGAAGAACTTTGGTGGTTTTTAGAAACCAGAAAATTTGGAACCGTTCCTCATAGCGGATATGGTCTTGGATTTGAAAGGCTCATGTTGTTTATTACCGGAATGGGCAATATTAGGGATGTTATTCCATTTCCGCGAACACCTCAAAATGCCGAATTTTAGTAATTATTGTTCTTTTAGCAATATAAAAGGAGTTAGTAACTATAAACTATCCTTTAATATTGAATAACAGTTTGGTTTTTATTGCTCTTAAGAGGTTTCATGATTTTGTTCATGAAATGAAGGATTTTTGTATCTTAGTAAATGATCAGCATAAGAGGGTCGGAAATAAAAATGATTTAAAATGTTAAATCAAAGACTGCAACAAAAGTTGCTTCAAAAATTATCACCACAACAAATTCTGTTAATGAAATTGTTGCAGATACCCTCTATTGCCTTAGAACAGCGTATAAAACAGGAAATTGAAGAAAATCCGGCTTTAGATGAGTCATCTGAAAGTGAAGAAGTTGATGAGTTAAGTGAGCGTGACGAAATCGCAGGTGAGGAGACAGAAGAATTTGAAGAGTATGACAGTAAGGATGACGAATTTGATTTAAACGATTATATTGATGATGATGAGACCCCCTCTTATCGTTTAAATGTGAATAATACTAGCAGTGATGATGAGCACAAAGAAGCCCCCTTTGTTTCTGACACAAGTTTTCATGATGTGCTATTTTCTCAGCTTGGTTATCGGAAATTAAATGAAACAGAATTTATCATTGCAAGTAATATCATCGGGAATTTAGATGATTCAGGATATTTGCAAAGAGATATCAATGCCATGGTTGATGATCTGGCATTTACTCAAAGTATCAGCACTTCTAAAGATGAAGTCTTAAAGATACTCAACATTATTCAGGAGTTCGATCCGGCAGGGGTCGGTGCACGCAGCCTGCAAGAGTGCTTACTAATTCAGTTAAGAAGAAAAGACGAGGAAGATAATCGATACATTAAATTGGCCATACAAATACTTGATCGCTATTTTATTGAATTTACAAAAAAGCATTACGAAAAGATTATCAAAAAAATAGATATTACAGAAGATGATTTAAAGGAAGTTATTGCAGAAATTTTAAAACTAAATCCTAAACCGGGAAATTCGATAAGCGAAACGACCAAATTAAATCATTATATTCTTCCCGATTTCATGATTTTCAATAATAATGGAATTCTTGAATTAAGTTTAAATAGCAGAAATGCTCCGGAATTAAGATTAAGCAGGTCTTATACGGATATGTTACAGGCCTACTCTGAAAGTAAAAAAACCAAACAGCAGAAGGATGCTTTCCTGTTCATCAAACAAAAAATTGATTCTGCAAAATGGTTTATTGACGCCATAAAACAACGACAGAATACCCTGTACGTTACGATGAGTGCCATAATGGAATATCAATACGAATATTTTCTGACTGGCGATGACACGCGTTTAAGACCTATGATTCTGAAAGACATCGCAGAAATCGTAAGTCTTGATATTAGTACGATCTCGCGTGTGGCTAATAGTAAATATGTTCAAACCCCATTCGGCACATTTTTGCTTAAAAGTTTCTTTTCTGAGTCGATGCAAAAAAATGATGGTGAAGAAGTTTCAACAAGGGAAATAAAAAGAATACTTACTGATTGTCTGGAGGCAGAAAACAAGAGTAAACCACTTACTGATGAACAATTAACAGGGATCCTAAAAGAAAAAGGTTATGCGATTGCAAGAAGAACTGTTGCTAAATACCGTGAGCAACTCAGCATTCCGGTGGCACGACTACGTAAAGAATTATAATCTGGAAAAACCACTAAAGAATGCAATCTAAAATCGCAAAAATTATATCCTATTTATTTCATCCGCTATTGATGCCAACTTATGCATTTTTAGCCCTATTCAGTATTAAAGCCTATTTTTCACTTATCATTCCGATTGAAGGAAAGATCAGGATATTACTCCTGATTTTTATTGTCACTTTCGTTTTCCCGGTAATGGTAATTTTGTTTTTTAGGAGTACGAACGTGATCAAATCACTTTATCAACTCAGCAGGTACGAACGAAAATTACCTTACGTCACAACAATTGCTTTTTATTTAATGGCATATTACTTATTGAAAAACGTGCAAATTTCGCCAATCTTTCACTACTTTACTTTTGGCGCTACGGTTTTAAGTATGGCTTTATTTGTTATTAACTTTTTTTGGAAAATAAGCGCTCATATGATTGCAATAGGAGGGATAAGCGGTATGTTGCTTGGATTGACGTTCACCGGAATTGTGGGTAATCCATATTTGGTCGTAATTTCTGTTTTTATTGCTGGAATAATTGGGTTTGCCCGTTTACAACTCAAAGCGAATACGCATGCTCAGGTCTACTCAGGATTTATATTGGGAGTACTTGGAATGATTTATCTGTCCCTATATTTCTAAAAAACAGTTACTTCAATTTTTAAAACCTTACTAATTCCTGTTTTATTGTTCAATCTATCTTTTCAGATAGGTTAAAACAATGATTTTTCAAGGTAAACGAGAAGTGTAGAATTTATACCTGAAAACTAGAAATTGAACTAAAATGGCATGAATGTGAATCCAATCGAGAATGGATGCATTTCAGGACCTCTTTCAAGTTGGAAAACCCTCGATAGTGAGTAATTAAAAACCAGATTGATTTTTTTGTATCCTGCTCTTAATGTTGAGGTCACAAATATTTTTTCGGTATGTAAAATATCTTTTTCCTTAATAGTTTCTTTTACTCCTGAACCATCAAGTCGTTCTCCTTTATACTTTGAATGATTATCAAGCCTGAACCCAATTTTAAACCCAATGGCTAACCTGAATTGTTTTGGAGTTTTATATCTAAGTTCAATGGGGAAATCAAGGTAAGTAAATGTCACTTTACTTCTATCATAATCAATCGTACTTGCTATGGTATCAAACGTAATAACATCAGCTAAAGCATCATGAATTACGGAGTTTGAGCTCAAGCTAATGGAAGAGATTCCAACACCACCTGCAACACTTAATGGACTTTTTTTGAGCATATGGTTATACATCCCATATACACTATAACCCATATTGAGCCCTTTTTGTTCCATCTTATCAGGCAATTTCATCCAAAAGTTGGAATAAACATCTAATCCAATATTAAAATTCTTATCGTAAAGATCATTTGCCTGTTGAGCGAAGGAAGTAATTCCGAAAAAAATAAAAGTGATAAGTATTGCAATCTTTCTCATAACCGTTTCAATTAAGGTGCAAATATAGTGTTTTTCAATAATTAATAGTAAAAACTGTAATTGAAGAATTAACGCAATTTACGCTGAATAATTTTGCGAATAAGTTAACTTAACTTTTATTAACAAAAAAAGGCTGCCCTAACCACAAGGCAGCCTTTATCCCATTAAACCAATCAATTAAAATCAAACCATTAACCAAATCTAAAAAACGAGTGAACCCTTAATTTTATTCAAAAAATCACTAAATATTTATTTCCTTATAATTGTTTTACTTAATTGTCAAACTCTTAAATGATGTTCTGTTATTAAATATGCTTGTTCAATTTGTTCCGATACTAAATTACAACAGGGGTTAGGCAAAGTAAATAGGTAGATTGCTTAATTTTCAGGTAGGTTTATTACCTAAAGTTTATGTGTTAAAAATGTATAAAGGTTAATAACAAAGAGCTAAATCATTTATTCTTAGTTTGATAATAAATTTAATCAGTAAGACTATGATTCTGATTCTCAAAATTATTTAGCCGAAATCCTGCCACACAAAGGCGGATAAATGTCTATAACTCTTTTACAACTCACCTCTCGCCTCGTTTCGGCGATGATCAACGTAAATCTCGAAGTGACCCCGCTAACGCGGGCATGAAGATGGAAGTACTTTGCGTGAAGCTGCCATCTCACATGGTTTGGTAAGCGATAAACAATTTACCGATTGGGTTGATCCGAAGAAGATGATTGGGAGGTAGATTAAAACCCTGGTGTATCGAAGCATTCGTTTGTCATTTTTGAAATTGGGCAGGCCTGAAAAAACGGCGGGCAAGCGCTGGGTTGTGTGCTGGGAGCATCGTTTTTTCATGTTTTTTGGTTTTATACTGAGCTTTTTGTCGAAGTATCAAAAAAAGAACATATAACATCTTTCTTCTGTTCTTTTGTCTTCCTGCCCTTCCGGCTGGGAGTGTGGAGAAGCAAAGAAAAGAACAGTTAAACATTCTTTATATGTTCTTTTGTCTTGCCACAAAAGAACCAAAAGATCAAAAGATTCCGATCCAAACCTTCCCCCTCGCCTAAGGCGAGGCCACTCCCTGACATCGCGGAATCTTGGGCCCACGCTTAATTAAAACAGCACCCTGAGTGATTTCGAAGAAATCTTACCGAAGGGTGCACAGGGCATTTCGGTACTTTTTGCATTCGCAAAAAACTCAATGCCCTTATTTATCGCACCCTGAGTGCGAAGCATATTGAAGGGTGCAAGCAAGGACGTTTCGATACTTTCCCGATTTCATCGGGAACACTCAACGTCCACCAAGGGCTGCACCCTGAGTGATCCCGAATTTTCGGGATCTTACCGAAGGGTGCTTTCAACTGTTTTCCAAACAATTAACAATGGCTTTTATGTATTCATCCCATTGCAAAGGTTTACGAAAGTATGCCTTTGCCCCTCGTATCATACAATTTTCGGCATAATGCGCTGCCGACTGCGTGCTTTGTACAATAATGGGCGTTAGCATTTCCTGCCTTAAGCTAAAAAGGTGTTCGTAATGCAAATGACCGTTAAAGTAAATTTCCGTAAGGATTAAATCGGGAGGGTTTTCCTGAACCAGCCAAAGGGCATGCCTGAGGCTTTTGGTATATTCAAGTTTTATTTTAAATTTTTTTAATTGAAAATGATGAAGCTCATAATTGATTTCATCGGGATCGATTAAAAGGATACGTTTGCCGAAGCAGGCCTGAGAAGCTTGCCCGGGCTTTTGCATCATGTGTGATTTTTGCATAGCTGTAAAAATTAATGATTACACAATGCATCCGCCAACAGGCAGATGCTGCTATGTTCCACATTGATTGGGGAGATCCTCTTTGTGTCATAGGCAAGGAGGATAAATAATTCTACTTCGCGGCACTTCGACTTAATTCGACTACCCTTCGACTTCGCTTCGGGCGGGCGCTCATAACGAGTCGCTCAGTGTACTGCTTCGTAGAATAAAAAAAAGCGTGGAACTTAGCCTACTCGTCTGAGAGGTACCGCCAGGCACCCACACCTACAAATAAGCAAGCCCACGCCTTGGCGTGAGCGTTTCTGCTTAATCTTGTAGGTCTTAGTTATTTCTGGCGGTTTTCTCAGACTAGATTATTAGCTAACGCTATATTTTATATGTCTTTATTTTATAATTCCGCCATAGGCGGATAAATTCTCATAGGTTTTGTTTTTGGTTTAAACAAAGATAAATGTTTTTATACAAGATGGGGGAGGAAAAATTGGAATGGCTAACGCGGGCCTGTATTAGCTTTTATTAAATAACTTCAGTTCGATCTAACTAAGCATTTCTCTTGAAACTGATTCAATATGTCTGAAATTTTAGCCTTTTGAGCTAATAAGACGTTAGAGTTATAAATTATGAGTTATGAATTATGAGTTATGATAAACCTACTAACTACTGTCTACTAACTACTATCTTGAATTGTCTTGAATCTTGTGTCTTGAATCTTGTCTTGAATCTTGAATCTAAAGTCTAATGTCTTACATCTTAATTTGTTATTTAATTTTTTCTTTATTTGATTCTTTCTTTTTATTTTTAATTTCCTGCTCTAATTTTTTTAATTCTTCCAAATCTTCTTTGTCCGCTTGTATTGCTTCGTACTCTTTTCGCCTCTGGTCAAATTGTGAGTAAGTTTCACTTACTTGTTTTTCCATTTCAACTTTACTTATCGAACCTGCGTTTGTTAATATTTTTTTGTCCTGAAAATCAAGGATTCTATCAACATTCTCACGCCAAAAATCAATTGTTATATCCATTCGGTTTTTGGCTCTTAATTCTGCACTTTCAAGAAAGATAACTACCAATCGGTTTAGTATGTCAATTTCAGGATGAGTCAGGTAGTTTTTTGCAATGAAAATATCTTGTTTCCTTACAATTGAACCTTTCCAAGATGTTAAGTTCATATTTGGTTTTTCGGCATTTGCTCGCTCAACAATTAATTCAGCAGCGGTTTTCCCGGTTACCGCAAAATGAAGTTTATTTTGTGTTTCTGCAAAAAACATTTGAGTTGATTTATCATCCGCATCATAATCACTACAAAGTGCAAACAAGTCTTTGATTTTTTGGTAAAAACGTTTTTCCGATGCACGTATATCTCGAATTTGTTCAAGCAATTCATCGAAATAGTCGGGCCTGCCATCTGGATTTTTCAGCCGTTCATTATCCATCACAAACCCTTTTACCATATATTCTTTCAGGTTTTTATTTGCCCAAATCCTGAATTGTGTGCCTCGTTTACTTCGAACCCGAAAACCGATTGCCAAAATCATGTCGAGCGAGTAGAAAGTAACGCTATATTCTTTGCCATCGGCGGCAGTTGTTAAGTAATCCTTAATAACTGAATTTTGCTCTAATTCTCCTTCTTTCAGTATGTTTGATATGTGCATGCTAATATTTGGAACAGAGGTGGCAAAAAGTTCGGCAAGCTGATTTTGGTTCATCCAAATATTGCCGTCTTTGGCGTATAAAGCTACCGATGCTTTTCCATCGGCAGTTTTATAAATGATTATATTTTGTTGGCTATTGTTGTCCATAATTACTTTGTCGAATTTTCTACAATGGCGATTTCTTCTGCTGTCAAACCGTAAAGTTGGTAAACCAATTGGTCGATTTGGTTTTCTAAATCCTTTGTTTCGGCTGAATTAGCAGATTGAATTTTTAAAACTAATTCTCTGATACCATAATATATTTCATTTTCCAATTTTGGAATTGGAAATGAATTCAAATATTGTGATGAGATTTTAAAAAAGCCACCTTGCTTAATCGGACATAAAGAAGTCATTAAAAAATGTGATACTTTTGAGTTGAGAATTCCCAAAATCACTTCACTCAATTGCTTATCATTAGGTTGAATTGCAAAAACTCGACCAACACTAAACATATAACCGATTTCATCTAAACAGTATGTATTTTTTGAAACAATATACCCGACTAAAATCTTTTTTTCATCAAAAATGTTTATCAAACCTTTTCGAGTATAGGAATACCAGACTCGACCCATTTCTTTGAAGGTTTTTCTGCTGTCCATTCTATTTTCGAGTTCACTTTTAAAATTTAGCAGATAATTGTAGCAGTTTGGAAAAGAAGTCTTAAATGATAGTTTTTCTATAATTTCGGTTGCATTATTATCTCCTAACCTGTATGGATAAATACATTTTTTAATCGGCTTCTGTAAGTTGTATTTTTTAGGCTCTTTGCCCATTATTACAGGCTTAATTATATCTTCTTCTAAATGGTGTTCTTCGATAGTTTTATGATCCACAAAAAAAGCTTTGTCAAAACCTGTGAAGCAGCCTGAATTTATGACCGCAATTGACCCAAGGTTTTGAAATGATTGAAGTTTATTCAGTAGATTATGATGTTTATTATTTTTTAGAACCCAATTTCCTTTGCCAAAATTTGCTTGGTTATAGGATTCATAACTTGACTCATTCAAACTGTCGATAATACTGGAAAGTGAATCAATCTTTTTGAACTCAGTATTTTCAGGTTTAGACTTATTGATGAAGAATATACCTGTATAAGTTATTGCTTCTTCAAAAATTGGCAAGTCGCCAAAGTCAACAATTCTTGAAACCTTATATTGAGTTAAGAACTGTCTCAGTCCCTGCCCATATTCAGAAGACAAGAAAAGCGTTGGATTTATGAAAGATAAACCGCTGTTTTCTTTTAGCAGAGAAATTGCCTTTTCAATAAAGAGTAAGTAAATATCAGCTTTTTGAAAGAATGATTTGTAATTGGATTTATAATAATCAATAATGTTATGCTCTAAATTTTGAACTCTTATATAAGGCGGATTCCCAATCACCGCGTCAAAGCCTACAAAATCACCATCATCATTCAATACTTCGGGAAACTCGAAACGCCATTCAAAAGCGTTTTCGTAAATTTTATTGTTTTTTATATCTTCAAGTTCAGTTTCCAGTTTTCGGGTTTCTTCGGTAAGTTTCGATACTTTTTTGTTCCATTCAGCCTTTTCCTTTTTGCTCATTTCAAAAAGTTGTTTCTGGTTGGTCATTTGGAACAGTTCGCCGTTAAGTTTATACAGCTTTTTAACTTTAGGGTCGTTTTGTGATATTTCACTGCGGAAATTGGTTTTGATTTCATTTATCAAGCGTTCCATTTCACGCTTTTGCTCCTTGCTTTGAGCGTTTCGGTATGTATCAACAGCTAAACGATAACTATCAATTGTCCATTTGCTTGCACTCTTTTTCAATGCTTGTTTTAAATCGGCATCAAGGGCAAAACGGCTTATTAAGGAATTTCCGCATTTTATATTGATGTCAATGTTCGGAAGCGTTTCAAGTTCCGTTTCATTTTTGTAATACGCATTTTTCAAAAGCTCAATCCATAAACGTAAACGGCAAATCTTAACAGAATTTGGGTTTATGTCAACACCAAACAAACAATTTTCAATAATAGTCTGCTTTTCGTGAAACAAGGCTTCCTGTATGCGCTGGCTTTCTTTGCGTTGCAGTGAGCCTGCCGAACTGTTTGTTGGGTTATATTCAAAAAGTTCCCCGTCTTCGTCGGTTACAATCAACTCATCGTTTACCACTTCAAAATGGTATTCTTTCAACCGTCTGCCTTCACGGTCCTGCAATATTTTTAAATCGCTTTTTATTGCAATCATTTCATTAAGGGCAGAAACCAAAAAGTGACCGGAACCAACGGCAGGGTCGCAAATCTTTAAGTCGTTGAATATTTTATTGGCTTCGTTCCGGTCTTCAATTTTATCGTAAAGCGTATCTATGTCAGTGCAATTCCAACCTTTGGTTTCGTTGAACTTTTGAACCACCGCTTTTCGGATGGTTTCACGGCACATATACATGGTTATAAAACCGGGAGTAAAGAACGAACCGTCTTTGTAGCCGTTTATTTTCTCGAAAATCAAACCAAGAACCGAAGCATTGATAAGGGTTTTATTATCTTCCTGTATTTCTTCGCTACCTTCGCTTGCAAAATCATAGGCATTTAAAAACTCAAACAAATATTCAAGCGGGTTAATATTTCCGCTCCGTTTTTTGCCTGTTGTATCTTTTAAAACGGTTTGCGAATAAATCGGGATCGTTTTATCGTTGCGTAAATTGCTGATAAAAATGGTTGAATGTTCTATTTCTGTTGGCTCAAATAGCGAACTGTTCAGGTAAGGAACTTTTGAAAACTTTGCTTTTACATCTTCGTTTCGCTCATTTTGCTTACGTGCAAGCACTTGAAAAAACAAGCTGTTTAAATCGTCATAATCCTTTATTTTATCGAAACTGAGAAATTCATATGATCCGCCTGCCGGACGGACAGGCTTGTCGCCCTTCCTGCCATTGCGGGACGAGTTATGATAAGTAACTAATTGAGCTTCTAATAATTTCAAAAACAGAATACGGTTTATCCATGTAATACTCAATTCAAGCCCAACATTGAAAAGCCGTTCTTGCAGGTTTGCCCCAAATTGACCTGGATTTTCAATCCTTGAAATTTTATCAAGACTATCCAACTGGATGATTGCATTTTCTAAAAATGATCCTGTGTTTCTTTCGCCCTCTTTGTTTCGCCCAATAATTTTTTTGTTTCCGTCTTTTGTTTCAATTAATCCGATGATGTGCAGCAACTCACCATAAAACCGTTTATCAAGGCTGTTGCTGTCGTTTATAAACGGCAGTTTCAGCAAATGTTCGGGAGAAAGTAATTTGAATAATGCAATGAGTTTATGATCGTCTTTTTTGTCATTATTTCGTAGTGGTTTTTCATACTCCCGAAAGTCGAAATAAGTAAACTCAATATTTTGCTTTATGTCAGAAATAAAAGGTTCGGCAATTTGTTTATAGAAGAACTCGGTTTTTGTGTCGGCCAATCTTCCACCTTCAAAATCATTGAATTGTTTTACAAGGTTTTTGTTTTGGGCAAACAATCGGTCAAAGAGCGTTGCATCAAATATGAACCATTCGTTGATATTGGTTGCAATCAGGTATTTTATTTCAATATTTTTAAGGGTAATCCGTTCCCGTAAGTAATACAAAACCAATTCCTGAAATGCTTTTACATTGATTTTAGAAAGCATTTGCTCCAGAGTATCTCCCGGAGCGAATGCTTTCAGCATTTCCGATTTGTTTGTGGGCTTTTTTGCTTCAATAATAACTCCGACTGTACTTGTTGCTTTGTTTCCGTTATGGATTACTAGGTCGTTCCGTCCTTTGGTATTTATAAAATGGTTTTGTTTGTAATAGGTGTCTTTTAAAAAATCGCTGACAAGATTTTTATGAAACTCTTCAGATTCAGCGTCATTGATTCTGTCGAATAATTGGGTAAGATTGGTTTTGAAACTTTCAATTTCAGTCCTGTTTGGCTTAACTTTTAAAAAGGCTTTGTTTAATGCCTTCCGGGGTTTCAAGATATGTAGTTCCATATTTAAAAATCAGTCAATGTGTTCGCTTATATACACAAATATACAATTATCCGTGGGTGAGTAGGCTGTTCATTTCATCGTTTTTTTTCTGTCTTTATTTAGCAAATTGTCCACTGTCTGGTTTTTCTTACACTTGGCAGTAACAATTAGCATTTGAAACGCTCATTTCAAATCGATTCTGTTTCAGGCTGTCAGGCCGTTTGTTTATTGTTTTACTGCTTAAATCTAACACTTACTGCGCTGTGTTTTATTATGAATTGTTATGTCTTGGCATTGTTTTGTTTAAATGCTTTTTCAAACATCACTTTCGTTATTGTGGCTTCTGTTTTTTGATTTTGTAATATAGTCTTCAAAAATGCTGTTGTATTTTCCCAATAATAATCAGCTGATTTATCTGTAATTAATTTGATTTTTGGATAAGTACTTACATTCAGCACTTTGTCGATCAGCTTTTTTTCAATTGCTAAAAAATTGTAAATATTCTCATATTTCCCTGAAATTTTAGTATCTCCATTTTCTTCATAATATGTAACTTTCAACTGAGTGCTGTGTACTAATAAGTTTCGAAGACTAAAAAGAGAAGTTACACCCTTCCAAATTTCGTTGTTAACTTCTTCTGATAAATCTAACCCGAACATAATTTTGTACAAAATTTGTAATTCGTTCCAACTTGATTTCTCAACTCGCTGAGTAAACTCATATTCAAGTCTACCTTTTAATGTTGGAGATTCATCTATAATTACAAGATTATCATTCAAGAATTGACTTATAAATCCTTCAATTATTGTAGCAGAATGGAGTATTATAGAAATGTTAAAGCTATCGACTAGTTTTAATTTTTCTTTCCTAGATTCTCTTAAGAATTCAATAAGTGGAGGCAATTCCCACCAAGTATTCGAAATGCTATTAGCTTCATTCATCTCAATTTATTTTGATTGGGCATAACGTTTTGTCTATGTGAAGTGTGGGTTTTCGAAGCACTTCACTTTCAATACTGCACTGAGCCAATTCGTTTAATCATATTTTTTTTACGCCAATCGTCAAAAACGATTTAGCAATGTTGCAGCGAAGAACTGCAGTTGGATTACCCGATGAACCCCGCATTACATATAGCTTTTGTTATGCACTGAGCTTTATATCATCCGAATAAAGTCTTTTCAACTACAGATATTATCTTTCTTTCTTTAATGAAATCTTTTTCTCCAACAGTACCATAAAGTAATGGCGAAGTAACAGAGTGGGATTTAACGTTTTCTGTAACCATGTTAGAATTAAAATTTGCGTAACAATAAAGACAACCGTGCTTACAGGTATTATAAGCTCCAATATCTATACTTTCAATACACCCACAAATATCTCTCTGATTTTTATCTTTAGTTACTTTTATTTTCTTTCCAAGAATTTTTTGTATTAACTCATTATCAATACATCTATTGTGACCAATACCAATTGAATCTAATTCGATGCTTTCTGCACAAGTTTCAAGAGCTAAATTGTATTTGCTTGCAATTTTCTTAAGTCCTTTTGAAAGCGATAATATTTCTTTTTCTTCAAGTTCTCTAATATTTGTTTCTTTAAGATTTCGCTCACATTTCTTATATAAATCAATAAAACTAATAACACATTTTTCTGTGAATGAGTAAATTAATTTTGCAATTGATTCAAAATATTTTAAATGGTATTCAGCTGAGTACTTCTCTGAGAATAAAATTGGGTCGTATCTCCAAATTATTTTTTCTTTACCAATGGTCTTTGAGAGTTTAATAAAAGTATCAATTAACTCCTTTTTTTGTGGCACACCAGTCTCTAAATCTGTCCCATATGAATTTATAGTATATTGAAAATAAAATTTGTATTGTTTTAATTCTGATAGTTTTTCAAGGAAAGGTTTTGGGTTTTTTGACCAGAATACGAAACAATCAACATGTTCTGGGAGCAATGATATTTTACTAATATGATGCTTATTGATTGGATTACGAACATAAACGAATCCTTCTTTTAAACGGTTAAAAAACCATTCTGAATAAAATGCTGGAATATCAGTTCTTCTACTTGAGCTTATAATCATTGAATCTCTTTTTTAATAACCATTTGTGAAGTACTTCCACATTCACGCCATGTTTCATATTTATCTCTAATTTCTTGTGGTATATCAACAATTAATTCATCGGTATTATGCCTTATCCCATTATGCTGATATCCTTTAAAACGATATCTTGTAGCATTATATACAAACCCTTCATTACGATTAAGATTGTTTAATAAAATGTCGAATTTATCTCTTACTCTATAATGATTTGTATCGTTAAAGATAATGAAAGAATTATTTGGCATTGTATTAATAATTACTTCGAGTTCATTAAAAAAATCATTAACATTTATATCTGCTTTTGGTAAGTGAGAAACTAAATAAGATAGTATCAAAATATTGGGAATAAAGTTCAATGTTGGATAATCTTCAAATACATTGGAGGTGTAAAACTCAACATTACGATTCGGGTCGTATTCTGCTGAATTTTGAATTGTATTATGAATTCCTTCCCAATTGGGATTTAAGTCAAAACCTTTATATGTGATGTGCGCTTGAGGTAAAATATTATTAATTCCAAACAATTCAGATGCTGGTCCACATCCAATTGATAAAATATTAAAGTACGCAAGTTGTCTTAATTCTGCATGTCTATTAAATAAATGAGATATTTCTGAGCTTTTAGAGTAAATATATTCACAGACATAATGATAAACTAAATTGATACAATCATAATCTCTGGTACTGTTAAATTGATGTATTGAATAAAAGCATCTTGAACACCTTCCCTCACAATTTTCATTTTGACAACCTACACATTGTTCCTCCGTGCGGGCGTAAGCATTATCGCTGTATGCGACTAATTCAGGAATAGTAATCATATGGATAGCTTTTATTTATGGTTTCTTCAAGCTTTGTGCATAACGGTTTTGCTATGGTTACGTGGCGCATTTTGCGGCAGCCTGCCTGCCATTTTTTGGCAGGCTTTCCTGTCCCCCGAGGGATAGGAAACAACACGAAAACCCTAAAGTTTTTTTACCTGTCTTAGCACCATGCACTATTAGCTGTTGTTGGGCACTGTAAATATTCATTCTGAGTCCTTTTTCAATAGTATGTAAACTCGATTCAATACCATTAATAATGTCAATATAAAATTGATTAGTAAAAAATAAGTAAATCCAATAAATACCTTCTTGACAATGAAGTCATATTGAAAACCAGGTATCTTAAAAGTGCATACTAGTAGACACATTATTATAATTAAAGAAAGTACTATTGAGTATGAAATATTAATGTGAATTTCTTTTACAAACCTTTTTTTAATTGTGCTATTTTCTTGATTTGCATCAGTTTTGATTTTGTCAATTTGACTATAAATGATTGCTAAAAGATTAAAGAGAAAACCTCCAAAGATTGCTATTGCAGCAATTAAATTACCAATGTAAGTTTTTATTGATACTCCTTGTAAAGTAAGTAGAATACCAATGCATACGGGAAAGAATATAAATAAAAGAAAATCTTTCCAGTAGATTCTGTCGTTTTTGGGATTTAGCCTTTTAAGAGTATTAAAATGATCCCTGACAATATTTAATATGTTAACTCTAGTGAACATCTGTTGGATTTATTTCAATGATATCTTGAACAAGTTCCTCTGCCTGTCTTAATAATGAATCTGTAGTCGGATTACCATTCTCATCGTATTCAAGTTGATTTGTCACATCAATATCAGGTTGAATTTTAGCTCGGTTAGCTACAAAAAAAGTTTTTCTTTTTCCATTAAGTTCAAGTTCAAATTCTACTTCATCGAATTCTTCGTCTATTCCATCTATCTCGATTCTTTCTCTATCTGGGTCATTAAATAACCTATCCACTAATGATCTGTATGTTTCTGGGAGGCTTGTTCCAGATAACATTGAGGTTTTTAAAATACCTGGTATTAAATTATGATTACCATCATTTGCAAAATATTCTTCAATTGTGGCAGGAATTGTTCTTTTAATTAAATCTACTCTTTTAAGTTTCCCATACTCAATCATCCTTCTGTAAACCCTGCCGTGAAGCAAATTATTTACATGAACTTTATAAATCTGGTATCCTTGCTCTTGCATAAACCGATTTATTGTTCTCCTAAAAATTGTTTTAATTCCATATTTTGATTTTCTCTGAAGTATTAGTGCGCCCGAGTTTCGACCTGATGGAATTTGTATATAGAAAAACAAATTTCTAAATGCAGCATGATTTTTCTCGACGTCTAATAAATTATCTTGTGTCACAAGGTCTCTAATCTGATATTCGTCACCACTTACACCAGATGAGAAATACCCATATATCCTTCTATTAGTAAGGTCCAAAGTAGGAGGTGACTCAAGAGTTAAGTGTAATGTTATGGTTTGACTTGAGTCTGATTCTGCCCTTATGTTCTGATAGATTGTATTTAAATAGTTTTCAAATATTCTTAGAAAGTCATCAGAACCATTAAATCTACTGAGAATTTGCTCGTTCTTGTCGTTGTCTAGAATTTTTAATAAGTAAGTAGATAGAAGTATTTTACTCATGTTTTTAAAATATTATTTATTGTGCACAACTTGTATATATGTATGTTTCTTGTACAATAACATCCATCTGTTGATGCATAGTACAGGTTTTATTGTATTTTATATTCCCTCGATTCATAAAAACCGGGTTTATTTTTCACTGTTTGGGGAGCTCGAAATTCTTTATCAACAAATAGGTTTCAAGGGCAGGAAAGAATTTCAAGGATTAAATATAGGAAATTAATTTGATAATTAGCCAATGTGAAGGTGTGCTGATGAAAAAATGTTCAAAAGCTCAGTAGTTCAGAGGTTCAAAGGTTCAGAGGCATAAAAGTTCAAAGGTTCAGAAGTTCAAATGCTTAACTGTTTGTATTCGGAGATGCCGAACTTTTGCTGAAAACCTTTTGAGTAATATAGAAACGGAACTTCTCTCATTCACAAATGGGACTTCTCAAAACTATAAATGAGAGAAGTCAAAATTAGGAATGGGAGAAGTCAAAAAAAAAATAAGACTTGAGTAATTTTTGCACCAACCCTGAGAGGGTTTGAAACTGATTTTAAAAAGGCTTTCAGAGATTAATAAAGAATGTCACATCGAGCGTAGTCGAGATGTGGCATGAATAAACAGTTCTCGACATTTTTTCGCCTTTGGCGAAAGCTCGAACTGACGAGGAACAAAAAGGACGACATTCCAATTTGGATGCCGTCTTTTTTTAATTCTGTTCTTTTGTATTTCTGCCCGTCCGTTCATGCGGGCCTGCGAATGCAGGAATCAGTTTAATGGGATTGTCAGTTCGAGCTCCTGTACTGAGCCAGCCGAAGTATGTCGAGAACTTCTTAGCCAGGTACCTCTCGACTCGTTTCGACGATACTCAACGAACGTCTCGATGTGACCCTTAAAGTTTTCTTATTCCATCCACCAATAATTAATTAAATTATTTTCAGAAAGAGAGACAATCTCATTCGGCCTTGGTGCCAGGGTTTGGAAAGATTTGTTTTCTGAAGCTTTCAAAAACCGTTCGATGGGCTCAATCCAGGTATGGGTACTTAGTTTAAATTTCCCCCAATGAATGGGTACTACAAATTTGGCATTCACATCCCCGGCTGCTTGTACCGATTGTTCCGGTAACATATGAATGGCTTCCCAGTCAAGATTATATTGTCCACATTCAATAAAAGCCAAATCGAAGGGCCCTAGTTTTTCACCTATTTCTTTAAAGCCGTTAAAATAGCCGGAATCTGCACTGAAAAACACTTTTTGATGCTTCCCTAAAATTGCCCATCCACCCCACAATGTTGAAAAACGATTCGTTAAACCTCTTCCGGTGAAATGACGGGCCGGGGTTAGAACCAGATTTAAATCATCGTTAATTGCAATAGGATTCCACAAATCCAAGTCAATAATATTTTTTGCCGGAACACCCCACTTTTCAAGATGGACGCGAACACCCAAGGGGACATAAAAACGCTTTACTTTATCTTTCAACTTACGAATCACCTTATAATCCAAATGATCATAATGATCGTGTGAGATCAAAACGGCATCGATCTCAGGTAAGTCTTCAACGGTCATGTGATGATCATAATCAAAACGTTTCGGGCCCAGCCATGAAAACATCGAAGCCCGTTTGCTGAAAACCGGATCAATAAGCAAATTTATTCCTTCAATTTGCAGCAAAACCGAAGAATGCCCGAACCAACTGAATTTAATTTCTGAATTATTTTTATTGAGCTCAAACTTCTTAGCATTAAACTTTTCGGTATGGATTGGTTGATTAGGTTTTCGGTCAATCCCTTTTTTGAAAAATTCTTTCATCGTGGCCCACTTTGGAGCTGTCATTACGGTGGCAACCGGATTTTTAAAACGCTTCCCATCAAAATTTGGAGAGTTTTTCAACACCATTTTGTATTCTTCACTTATCTGTCCTCCCTTGGCAGGATTAAATATATAGATAATCCATCCCGAAAGGATGATTATGATTATAATTGAGTAGATTATCATTCGTTTTCTTTTCTTCATTAATTTAACACTGTTCGATCTGGTTATTTCTTAGGAAACTATGTTCAACATATTTTATATTTAGCCGTTTTAGCTAATAAGACGTTAGAGTTATAAATTATGAGTTATGAATTATGAGTTATGAATTATGAGTTATGAATTATGAGTTATGAATTATGATAAACCTACTAACT
>Ga0180007_10000162_pt1 | contig 122126 bp, 98 predicted proteins | sample MM_PC_MetaG_FD_121122 | JGI IMG/M metagenome (GOLD analysis project Ga0180007, IMG submission 121122) | Groundwater microbial communities from the Aspo Hard Rock Laboratory (HRL) deep subsurface site, Sweden - MM_PC_MetaG | ecosystem: Environmental > Aquatic > Deep subsurface > Groundwater... | reverse complement strand
TTTGGTCAAGCTCAAGGCGGGCGAAAATTTCAACCACAGGAATACATTTAGTATTTCGAGGATTGAAATTTGAGCCCAACGCAGAGATCGGCCAAAATGGGGCGTTTTGAAACTGGCTCAAGAATATTTATTAAATAGAATTGAGGTTAATCATGAAACAATCTGACGACTCATTCAAGTACGACGTGGTGCTGTCTCTGAATTCGTTAACTCGATTAAGGCAAAGTTTGCCGGAAATAGAAAGGCTCTATAAAGAAAAGCAAATTCTATCGGCAACTTTAAACCATCGCTTTTATGATCTACATGAAAAAAATTATATAAAGGGTACCATAGAAGCACATAACCTTGATCACATCATGTTTTCAATGAGGCCGAGTTCAAATAAACTTCTGAGTGATTTTGATCATGATTATATTTATCACTTTAAAAATTTATCACAACTCGTGTTTGTTCTCCAATGCATGGGGCGATATAATATTCCCGAGGCTATTATTGCTTCCAATAGCTTATTAAATTTAGGAGATCAAAAATCCATATGTGTGGCAGAAATTGAAGGGCAAATTTTATCCTTTCTCGATGATTTTTCAAATCGGTTTTCGAAAAATATAAACTTGCATAAACAATTTTGCTGGTTGTTTTCAGTCGACAGTATTCTGCCGAAGGTACGTAACCAGAAATTAACATTCTTGAATTCGTTTCAGGCAAGGCCTTATTCCTCAAAATACATTTACAATGATTATCAAATCAATAATTTAGAGAAAAACTTATTCTGGGTAGGGTTCGATCCTTCCTTTAAAGACGTGCCTTTGGATAAAGAATATCCCGAGACAAAGTGGACAACCCTATTTAAAAATAGTGATGCAGGGAAAGGTATTTATGAGCCTTATATAAGATATTGCAATAGATGTTGCCTCCCTGAAACTATGGAAGGAATATCTTTTGATGAAATGTGTGTTTGTGAACCCTGCCGTTCTTCAGAAGATAAAATGCATATTGACTGGGAACAAAGAAGGAAAGGAATTGATGGAATTGTTGACTCATTCCGATCCGACAATTATTACGACTGTATGTTACCAATGAGTGGGGGGAAGGACAGTACTTATCAAGCACATATTCTTGACAAGGTGCTATGTGTGACTCCTTTGGCCGTTACACATGGCCAGAATTGGTTGTCACTTGCAGGAAGGTATAATCTAGAAAATTGTCTGCAGAAATTTGATTTAGATCATATTGTGTTTAATATGAATCGACTTGTTATAAACAAAATGGCCCGGAAATCTATAGCTGCTATTGGTGATGCCTGCTGGCATTGTCATATAGGTGCCGGAACGTTTACGATTCAAACGACAATAGCATGGGAATTGGGTCTAATGTGCTGGGGTGAATCCCTTGCAGAGGAGGACGGTCGGAGTACTCATAAAGATCAAGAAGAAGCTTCGTTGTTATACAATCTTGAAGTTTCAGCTTTGGTTAAAGCTGAAGATATGGCAGATGAGTTTACTTCCACAAAGGATCTTTCTCCTTGGATTTACCCATCAGAACAAACCTTGAAAGACAAGAAGATACGATATCTACATTTAGGAAACTATTTTTTTTGGGATGAAGAACGTCAAGTCGAGTTTGTAAAGCGGAATTATGAGTGGATGGATGCCCCTGTTGAAAATTCCTATAAGCGTTATAAAAGTGTCGAGTGCGTGATGGCAGGGGTTCATGATTACTCTAACTTTATCAAGCGAGGCATAGGTCGTTCAACCGTTCAGGCTGCTCAGGATGTTCGGCGTGGGTTGCTCACAAGAGAGGAAGGATTTGAAATAGCAAAAAAATATGATACACAGCGCCCTCATGCTCTTGATTTTTATTTACAACTGACCGGGCTCTCCGAAGAAGAGTTCGAAGACGCTACCAAAAGAGCGCGTTCGATCAGTAAATATGCTAACAAACTTAATGGAGTAGAGCTATGATTAGATTACCCAAGGTGCGTTCTTCTGATTATTGTTCGATTGCTGATAAAATTTCTAATTTAAGATATTGTGAAGAAATTGTTCAATATTATGAAGATTTTATTGAACAATATAAATTGCTGGATAACAAGTATTCGTTTTCGGAAAGTGTAGACTTTGATTTTATTTTTGAACAGTTAGAGGAAAACCTTAAAATCCGTGATCGAGAATTGTTTGGAATTCCTTTTGGCATAAAGGATGTGTTTAATACAAAAGTTCTCCCCACATCTATGGGGAGTCAAATTTGGGAGGGATTTAAGGCAGGGAATAATGCTAGAATTGTTGATGAAATTGTTGATCGTGGAGGAATTGTTTTTTCAAAGACAACGACGGCAGAATTTGCAGTTCACTTTATCCAAAACAACAAAACAATTAATCCACATAATGCTTCCCGGATCACTGGGACATCTTCGGCGGGTTCAGCTGTTGCCGTTGCATGTGGAGCACTTCCAATATGTCTTGGGACACAAACTGCAGGATCGATCATTCGCCCCGCAAGTTTCTGTGGTGTGTTTGGATTCAAGCCTTCTTTTGGGGCTTTCGATAGGACAGGTTGTCTGAAAACAGCAGATACACTTGATACTATTGGTTTTCTCGGTTCAGATATCTCTGGGCTCCAAAGTGCTTTCTTATCAACTTTTCAACAAGATTTAAGTTATCCTCTTGCACAAAACTTTTTTCTGGAGCAAAGAAAAAAAAGCGAGAAAGGGCTATTGAAAATAGGTGTGATCAGCGACCAATTTAAGGGGTATCAGGATTTTGATTCACATGTGAAAAATGACTTTTCAAAGGCAGTTGATCTTTTGCAAACAAAAGGCAGTGATGTTTCTTTAATGAAAAATGTGGAATTTATAAATGATATACATGAGATGCATTACGCCATTTATTGTAAGTCCCTTTCATATTATTTTCAACAAGAGGTAAAACAAGGAGCCGCGATAAGTAAAATAATGTCTGAGATGATTTCTTTGGGAGATCAAATTCCTATCGAACAATATATAAGTGCGATTAAACAACAGCCTGAATATCGTCATCAGTTCGATGATGTATTTCGAGATTATGATTTTATTGTCACACCGTCAACGGCATCTGTTGCACCGCTCATCGAGACACAGGATGAACAGACTGGAAGGTCTGTTGAAAAAGATGATACGTGTCTTATTTGGACATTTCTTGGGTATCCAACACTCAGCATTCCTGCCTTTTGGTCAGAAAAGCATCAAATGCCTTTTGGGCTGCAGATCATTGCTCCGAAATATTGCGACTTGCCACTCTTGGAATTTGGTGAACATATAATGAAATGTTTGAGTGATGATGTATATGACGAATATGGAACCATTTGAGAATATATGAATATTATAAGAATTGATGATGCTAACTTTGAAGAATTTTGGCAATTATTTATCAAAGAAAATATAAATGTAGGGGTTTTTTATTCACTTACTATTTTAAATCAAGAATTGGAATATGGCAAAAAGAATGAAGCAGAGAACAAATCATTTATAATTTGTATAGATAATAGTCCTGTTGCAATAGTGCCCCTACTTCTTGAAAAATCTGATGGTTTAAGGTTCTTCTGGCCCAATTTAGGTGTAAGCCCCTTGTTTTGCCCTGTAGTTAGCTGTTTGTTGGGTCAAAAGATAAGACGAAAAATAAGGAACTTTGCTTTTGAGGAAATTCATAGCCTGGCAAATCAGTTTGAGGTTGCAAAAGTTATGCTGTCTATCCATCCGTCTGAATATTTTTATGAAAAAGAGTATTTCAATTATTTAACTAAATATGGATTTATAGATGCTTCTATTGGTACTCAGATAATAGATTTGACAGAAAAATTGGACACATTGAAGGCAGGCCGCCGTAAACATTGTAAGGCTTTAGTTAATAAAGGTTTAAGGGAGTATACGTTTTTTGTGATGGACAAAGATTGTGCTGACTATGAAATACACGAAAGATATCGGTTAATGCATGCTAAAGCTGCCGGCAGGGTCACAAGAACCAAAAAAACTTTTGATTTGCAGTATGAATCGCTCACCAAAGGTGAAGCCACTTTGATTGGCACTCAATATCGTGGAAAAGATGTTCAGATTATCTATTTTGACCATCTTAACCAATATGTTAATTACTCTTCTTCTGCAGACGACCCTGATTTCAATAGCTGTGATGTTCCAACAGCTCACTCATTATTATGGTATGCCATTGAGTACTTTAAGGATAAAGGGTTTAAGTATTTTGAGTTGGGTTCGCAGTTTTATGGACACCAGTTATTTAACCATCCTTCAGAAAAGGAGATTAATATTTCATTTTTTAAAAGAAGTTTTGGTGGAATGACAGTTCCTTTTTTTATGGGTGTTAAATATTATAACGAAGATTATATGAAAGCTGATATGGAAAACCATTTTCAAAAATTGGTTAAAAGCAGGCAAGTATAAAACCACACATCGATGTGTAATCCTTTGTATGTTGAATTAAAATTTTAGTTTTGATGGAATTTTTGTGAAAAATAAAATAGCTGTATTGTTGAATCATCCGAAGGATTTTGATTTTATAAAAAAAAAAATTGGGAAAAATATTTTACTTATTGCTCATGAGCAACATACTCGTCAAATTCTCAAACAGGTTTCATTAGAGTATTTTTATGAACCGAGTCAAGGTGATCCTGCAAAATTTGATGAAGTAAAATATTTTACTTTGAATTGGCACCGTGATGAAAATGGAAGAGATTTGTCATTTAATCAGGGTATTTCGCCAGGGCAAATTATCAGCGGCTCTGCATGGATTGCATTTGCCAGCTATTATCGGGAATATAACGCCCTTAAGAGGTGCTTGGAACAGATAGATATCCTCAATGTCTCCAAAAATGAACATCCCCGGTTTCTCCAGGTGGCCAAAACTTTTGGCGACCAAGTTCGAATATACGATCCTGGGCACTCGCAACCTTGTTTGAAAAGTGCGTGTGCAGAACGTGTTTTGAATGAATTTCCATTGATTAGACGTTTTTCTTTGGTGGCTCGGTGTCTTCAGAAATTGATAATGCCGTTGGTGAGACAACGAAAACACCTTTATGTACCGGACTGGACTAGTGATAAGGTTGCGCGCAATGATCCGCATGGGTTATGCCAGAACTCGGGAATGCCCTGGAAAGGTTTCTACTTTTCGCATAAAACCAATTTTTTCAAAGAAGCAGAGCAAGTGTTTCCGGAAAAATTGGGTGAGCATGCTGCTGTGTCTCACCTGGGGGAAGTTCTGAGCAGAATCGGAGCCAAGTGGGATGACAATCTGCTTTTTTTATGCAGCAAATACCTTAAGGAAACTTATCTAAAGTATAGGTCGATGTTTATAAGAACATACGCCATTTACCGGGAATTGCTTCATTATTATCAGCCCAGTCTGATCTCGGTTCCAGGCGAAGCCTTCGAGCCTTATACCATTATCCTTCAGATAGCCAAATCAATGGGAATTACTACCCGGTATCTGGGAGATGGGTTCGGGATTTTGGCAACAGAACCTTTATTCTTAGACGATACTGGAAAAAATTGGTTGTTTGATGAATTTGCCGGGCTTGGCAAGGGAGGGCGGGATAATTATCTCCTTGGTGGGGCAAGACCTGAGCAATGTTTGCTAATGGCAGCCCCGTTGTTAAGCCATCATAAAAATTTGCCGGTTCAGGATAAATGTTATGATGCGATTGTCATGACATGGATACCCATGCATTGGAATCCTTATTCCCGAGAGGAATTTGGCGGGCAAATGACAGCAGATGTTATCCGTTTACTGATGGCGCTTGGTAAACAAAGGATTGCCGTGAAAATCAAAGCAGAATCTCAACGTGGATTTTATGAAACAATACTTAAGGCCGAAGGGCTTTTAGAAAAAGTCGAAATTCTTTCTGGAATGTTTTATAAGCATGTCCTGAAAGCGGACATTATTATTGGTGGAATTTCCAGTGCTGTGGCAGAATCTTTTTATCATGGGATTCCTTATTATATTTATGAACCATATGAAAATGGTTATTCAAACGCCATGATTGAGAAATCATGTATTGTTAGTCCAGAACCTGTGTCCAGAACTATTAATGATTTGAAAATTAATATTATTAAAGGACGCATTGCCGTGGGAGTAACCCGTGAATATATGTTTGGAAGTGCTTAAGTAAATACATTTATCAGGATCTTTTTCTTTCATTCTTATGCTATGCTTGCTGCGACAGGTCGTCATTTAATTTTAATCGGATAAATTATGTTTAATATTTTTCGAGGTTTTTTTAGTCTGTATCCTTTTCAGGTCAGTGTCTTGTGTATATCGCTGTTGTGTATGAATTTGATAGAAGGAATTGGGCTTGGATTGCTGATTCCAGTATTTCAAAAACTTATCGGCGCCTCAGATGCTTCCAGCCGCTTCATTGAATGGTTTGATCGAATGTTTTTTTATATACACCTGAAACCCACCTTTTTGAATACCTTGATTTTATTGTGTGTTGTTTTTTTAATAAGGTGTGCTGTTTCTTTATGGGGGAGGCATATTAGTACTAAGATATCTTCAGATTTTCAGTTTGAAATAAAACAAAAAACTTATAAAAAACTGTTGGATGCACGGCTTGACTTTTTCTGGGCGCATCGTCAGGGTGATTTGATGAATATTTTGACAACTGAAGCAAACAGAGCCTCGTCGGCTTTTTTCCAGACCGCCCAATGGGTCTCAACACTGTTGTCTGTGTTTATATATATAGGATTAGCTATATTTATATCAGGGTGGCTGGCTTTAGTTGCTGTGATAGTTGCTATTGCTGTCTTATCTCCACTTACTCTGATAGCCCGAAAGGCCAGAAAATATGGTGATCTGACAACCGAATTGAATGAAGAAATTCAACATGAGCTTCTCAATGTTTTAGGAGCCATTAAGGTTTTGAAAGGCGCTTCAAATGAAAAAGATGCATTGCGACGATTTAAAGTGCAAAATAAGCTATTCAGAGATGTCTGGTACAAAATAGCCTTTAGTGCGAATTCGATTAACATCTATTCACAGCCCATAGCCGTAATAATATTGAGCTTTTTTATCTATGCCGGTGTCAAGTTAAATGTTGGTACTGTAGAGATAATGGTTTTTTTACTGGTGCTTTTACGATTGATCCCCACCATAGCAGCCCTTCAGGGGCTGCAGCATAATGTAAACAGTAATATGCCGGGATATGAACGTATTACCTCCCTTTTACGGGAATTGGATAATGCAGGAGAACGACAGGGAGGCTTGAAAGTGAATCCCTTGGAAAGGAAAATAGAGTTCAAGGGAATATCGTTTGAATATACTGAAGGTAAACGAATTCTGAATGAATTAAGCCTTAGCATTCCGGCAAATAAGACCACATCCATCGTAGGGCCGTCAGGTGCTGGAAAGTCAACTCTAGTAGATTTGATTCTGGGGTTTTATACTCCTCAGAAAGGAAAAATCCGCATCGATGATCAGAACCTTGAAGCAAGTGACCTGAATTCATGGCGGAATCAAATTGGATATGTGTCCCAGGAAGTTGTGTTGTTTAATGATAGCATAAAGGCCAATATTTCATGGGGAGATGAAAATATATCTGATGAAGAAATTGTCGCAGCTGCCAAAATGGCAGCTGCCCATGAATTTATTCTTGAATTAAAGAATGGTTATGACACGGTGATTGGTGATCGAGGTGTTAAGATATCAGGAGGACAGCGGCAGCGACTTGCGCTGGCCCGGGCATTGGTAAAGAAGCCTAAAATTTTAATCTTAGATGAGGCAACCAGTTCCTTGGATCATCATTCTGAATTGGATATAAAACGGTCAATAGAGGTAATGAATCGCTCTAAACAAATAACAATCATCATAATTGCTCATCGTTTTACAACCGTACAGGAATCTGACCAGATATTTGTTCTGGACCAGGGGAGGATCGTTGAACAGGGCAACTGGGAACAACTAACGTCAAATCAGGGCGGGTATGTTGCCCAAATTAATTCAGGAAAGGAAGAAATTAATTGAAGGCTGATTCATTATTTGACTTTAACTTGTGCCCAGAGTGCCGAAAGCCTTCTGTGCCAAAAATCAGGCCATTTTGTTCTATTAAACATTTTGCTGAAGAAAGGGTCAGGTGGATAGTTGTTTATGATATTTTAACTCCCGTAAAAAAGAATCGGTTTATTAAATATGCAAGGGAAATAATAAAAAGATCAGTTGAATTGATAATCGGTTCAACTGAATATCAATTTGTTGAAGGGATTATCGACTCTATTGAGAATAATGATGAAATTAGAGTAAAACAATCATTGCTTAATTCTATTAATCGATATGATTTTGAAAACCATTTTTCTGATGGCCGACAGTTATACTATCAAGCTCAATTGTTAGTTTTATTTAGGTTGATTGAAACAATATTATTCCTCAATGAATCGGCTATTGAGAGGCAGAATGATTCTTTTTTGGATCTTGGTGATTCAAACGGATTATTTATGAATGCAATGGAAGTGAGAAGTGGATTAAGCTCAAATATTCGATTTGAGTGTTGCCGAATGATTTATTATAATGGCATCTCAGCTATTCAGAGTGATGCCCAGATACTTCCGTTTAAGAAAGATTTGGTTATCTTTTTTGCTTCGAGCTTTTTGAACACGTGCCCAATATAGTTCTGCTACTACAAGAAATGGGGCGAGTTGCGAAGAGAAGTCTTTTTATTTCGATTCCTTATGTATCGAATAGCCGAGTTTGTACAAAAGGATATAGCAAAGGAAGATCAAAATCTGATCATATGTTTGAATTGAGTGTTACCGATTTTAAAAATTTATTATCTCAAGTCGATTTAAAGGTTGTCAGAGAAAAGTATCTTTGTCCCCATTCTCCCACAAAACATATATTAAAAAAGTGGCTGCGCCCAAATATTCCACATTGGGTTATGTTTGAAGTTATATCAACATGAATTCATATACAGTTCAGCTGTAGGGGGACTGTCGATTTTTTGCTTGTTTGGTCCTTATTTTACTGAAATTTCCCAACCTTTTTAGGATGATTAACATGACAATAAATTTAGAGAAACAAGATGTTTTATATACCGAAAAAATATATGCCGTTATCTGCGCTCGAGGAGGCTCAAAACGGGTCAAGAGGAAAAATGTTTTGCTTGTACACGGAAAACCTCTCATCGTCCATACAATAGAGCTGTCAAAATCCTGTAAGCTTTTTGACGATGTAATCGTTAATTCAGAGGATGCTGAAATATTGCAAATTGCCGAACAGTTGGGCGTTACAACTTATAAAAGGCCCGGCTCTCTTGCTCTTGATACTATTTTTCTTATTGATGTGATCAAAGAGATGATTGATTCCATGAAATTAGATGACTCACAGATCATAGGGATTCTTTTTCCGACCTGTCCATTACGGTCGATCGAAGATATTGAAAACGCCCTCTCTCTTTTTATGGAGAATGGCGGTGATACACCTGTGGTTAGTGTGACCAGTTATGAATATCCAATACAGGTTGCATTAAATATCAGAGAAGATAATAGGCTCGAACCGGTTTTTCCTGAAGACTATCAGCGGTCTACAAGGCATAATGCCCATAAAAAAAGTTATCACGCAAATTATTCAATAATTTTCAATACGGTTGGGAACTTAAAAAAACAGATAAATCTTATTGGGAATGACCCCATTCCCTATATCATGCCCTATGAAAGGTCAATCGACATCGATGAGCCGTTTCAGTTAAAAATTGCAAAAGCTCTGCTGGCCTTTAAGGAATAATTATGGAATTGCAAAATAAATTTTATATTTTGGTTACCCCCGAGGTTGATGATGAATTTGTCGAGTTGATGGTTCCGCTCCTGGATTCAAGGTTTGAATGGATACGGGTGGACCCATTAGGGGATAGTGAAGGATTTTACAATCACCTGAAAAAAGCTGATTGTTATATTACAAAAAATAAGGACTTGGGCGATACGGAATATAAAATTGCTGGCAACCTAAAATTATTTCAGTTGCCCATTGCAGGTTATGATGCTGTAAATTTATGTCGAGCACAAAAATATGGAATTCCTGTGGCGAATAATGGCGGGGCAAATGCTGTGTCGGTGGCAGAACATTTTTTTCTTCTTACTCTTGCTCTCTACAGACATTTATTGAATCACCATAATTCTGTGATGGACGGATCATGGATAAACTTAAAACACAGTAACTTGGAAATGGCCGGGAAAGAATTAGGAATAGTAGGGTTAGGGAATGTCGGCAGACAGGTGGCCATTCGTGCCCAGGCTTTCCAGATGAATATAGCATATTATGACATCATACGGCCTGACCCGGCATTCGAGAAAAAGTACGGTTTAACCTACAAACCTCTTGAAATTTTATTGCAAGATTCAGACATCGTTACGTATCATGTGCCGCTCACTTCCAAAACAAGAAACATGATCAACGAGGTAAGTTTAGGATCCATGAAATCAACCTGCGTCCTGATAAATACATCACGTGGTGAGATTCAGGATGAAGATGCAATTTATGATTGCCTGTCCCAGGGGCGACTCCTTGGAGCAGGGCTTGATGTGTTTAATGAAGAGCCGCTTCCGCGTGATTCCAAGCTTCTTACTTTAGGCAATGTTATTTTCACTCCGCATGCCGGACCAAGTTATGAGACTCGATTTAAAGCTGCACGAAATGTAGTCGAAAATATTCGTAGAATTGTCAGCGGAAATACACCCGTAAATTTAGCTGTTGATTATGAATCAATTGGCTGAAAAATTATGATAAATAGGAAATCATACAGTCTTTAATAGAAACAAGGAGAAAAAGATGCGTATTGGTATTAATGGTTTTGGCAGGATTGGTCGGGCAATTACTCGAATAATAGTGGAAAATAAATCTTTAGATATTGTGGCAATTAATGATATTAATCCTGATCCAAGTAATCTTGCATATTTGTTAAAATATGACACCACTTATGGTCGCTTATCAGAAAAGATCTGGGCTGATGAGCGCAAACTATATATCAATAATGAAACTGAAATTGCACTGTATTCTCAAGAGGATGTAACTAAAGTCCCTTGGGATAAACATGGGGTTGATTTTGTTATTGATGCTTCGGGCGTTAAAAGTTGTCTCCAGAAATTGCATAGTTTACAGAATCTTGGTGTTAAAAGGTGTGTCGTGACCAATTCTCCTGAGGACAGTAATATTAAATCGATAGTGATGGGTGTTAATGAAAAGACCATTAATTTAGATGATTATATATTATCATCAAGTATATGTGACGCAAATGCTTTTGTTCCTGTAATGAACTTGCTTCAGGAAAATTTTGGTGTTGATCATGGCTTCGTCACTACTTTACATCCGTGGCTTGGATATCAAAATTTATTAGACGGACCTTCCATGTCTGTTTCCGACCCGGGCCATATTCATTCAACCTATGTTTTGGGTCGTTCCAGTATTAATGCGTTGATCCCCAAAACGACTACTTGCATTAGTGCCTCTTGCCGTGCTTTGCCGTGGCTGGATGGTAAGTTTATGTCTCTGTCTTATAGAGTCCCTACAATGATTGTCTCGTCTGCTGATATATCGGTTAAACTTGAAAAGAACGTAACCCGTGAAGAGATTAAAAGGGTATTTGAGAACGCGGAGCAAATCCAGCAATATAAGATTATTAAGAATGTTAATGAGCCGTTGACCTCTATAGATTTCACAGGAAGTGAATATTCAGCCATCGTTGATCATAGATGGCTTATGGTGAACGGTCATTCCTATTGCAAATTTATCCTTTGGTACGACAACGAATGGGGGTATAGTTCTCGGGTTATTGATTTAGTACATTATCTGGGAACACTATAAAATTAGCTGGGTTTATTGCATCTTCCTCAATTTTGATTCATACTAAATGGGATGTCATGGAAAATCGGTTTTATGTGCTTGACTTTGATGGGGTAATTTGTGACTCCAGAGCGGAATGTATGATAACCTCCTTTAATGCCTATAATAGATTTAATCACTCAAAACAAAAAAAGGTTTTTACCTGGGAATGTATTCCTGAATTTCAAAGGGAACTTTTTTTTAAATACAGGTACCTTGCCCGGGTGGCAAAAGAATTTAAATTACTTTGGGATTTGATTCTAAACGGTCACTCTATAGATGTAAATTTACCTTTAGGCGAGCAAGCAGATGACGATGAAACCCAATTGAATTTCTACCACACATTGTTTTATGATGAACGTTCTTTCTGGATGGGTTCTGATATCGGGTCGTGGTTGCAACATAACCCTCTTTATCCTGGGATCGCTCAAAAAATCACTTCATTGCAGAATCAACATTCGTTTGGAATTATCTCAGCTAAGGACAGTTATTCCATTGCGACAATCCTTCAGGCGAATTCAGTATCCATTGATAAAAATAAAATTTTTGGCAGCGAAGCTGGAGATAAACCAGGTCATTTCAGAACCTTGCGTCTTTCAAATACTGAAGATAATATAATTTTTATTGATGATAATTTAGACAATTTGTTATTAGTACAAAGTTTAGTAACCACTCCTTATCTATCTCTCTGGGGATATAATTCCCAAAGATGCGTGGAGCTTGCTCAAGAGTATAGAATTAAAACCTTATCGCAAGAAGAATTTTTGCATATGGATTAATCTTTTTTTGGGAGAGGAATTGTATGTTCTCAGAAAAATTCAGCCTTTTTTCCATCACAGAAACAATATGAATATATTAGTAGCCAGCTGCGGACATAAAGATTTTTTAAACCCGGTTGAAGCCTGTCAGGCTATTGTGGGTGGATTGAATCGTTGGTCCTCTAACCATGGGATTGAAGTTGCTCCCATGGCTGATGGGGGGGATGGAACTATTGATGCTCTTATTGCCGTCAAAAAAGGGGGAATAGTAATTGTAGAAACCCATGATGGTCTTTTTCGAACGAGGGGGGCCAAGATGGGTGTTAGTGAGGATCAGAAGACGGCAGTGATTGAAATTGCTGAGGCTGCAGGCTCAGCAATATTGCAGCCGCATGAGCGTCAGACCATGATTGCAACGTCTTTTGGTGTGGGGGAATTAATTATAGCTGCAGCCAGATTAGGTTGTAATCGGATTGTTATTGGGCTTGGCGGATCCATTGTCAGTGATTGTGGTATTGGAATGGCTCAAGCTTTAGGTGCAGTTTTTCTTGACAAAAAAGGCAATCGTCTTGCGCCAATTGCTAATGGTGGTTTCAATGCCCTCAGCTTGAAGTCGATTGACAATATTGTGCTTGATGATCTTAAAGTAAATGTTGATGAGTTGGAAATTCATATTGCTTCAGATGTTGCAATTCCTTTACTTGGGTCAAATGGGCAGGCAAGGACATTTGGCCCACAAAAAGGAGCGAATATTGTTGAAATAGAGTATTTGGAAGAAGGTTTCGCAAATTTAGTTCAAGTTTTTCGTGAACGTTTCTTTAAAGATATTGACATTCCTTTGGCCGGGGCGGCGGGTGGACTTGGAGCTGGGCTGTTCGGATTTTTAAACGCAAAATTGTATTTAGGGGCACAATTCATTGCCGAGGAAATGGGCTTGGCCGGGAAAATATCTAATGCGGATGTTGTTATTGTCGGGGAAGGATGCCTGGATGAGACGACCTTGTGCAATAAAGGTCCTTATTATATCAGCCAGTTGGCAAAAATGAATAAAAAGAAGTTTATTGCTGTAGTTGGTAACGTTAATAAATCTGCCGATTTCTCCTCCTTTTATGATCACATTAGCTGTTGCTCTGATTTTTATGATAAGAATGAAATATTAACCGCAACAAAGATAAAAAAAACATTGGGGAAAGCAATTTATAAAGTAATGAGTGAATTGTTTATTCAATAATAATTTAAGAGGTTGTAACATGTCCCGAATCAATAAAATTATAGAACTGTTAGAAAGCAAACAGCCCGCATATTACATAGGCACCGGTGACTTTACCTATGAAAATGGCAAAAAACTTTCCCAAACTTATGTTGATTATATCAGATTAAATACTGAACATGGCCCTTTTGATCTCGCTGGAATTGATGCATTTATGAGAGGTCTAATTGACGGAGGTCCTACAAAAAGTGGACACCGAACTCCTGCGGTTATTGCAGAATTACCTATTGATGGTACAGATGAAGTTACTGTTAGATGCAATGCATGGATGATTAAGCAGTTGCTTGCTTTGGGGCTTCATGGCTTAATTTTATGCCATGCCGAAAATCCGGGAGCTGTTCGTGCCTTTGTGGAATCGGCAAGATTTCCTTTTAATTCAATTGGAGTTGGTGATAATTTAGAGCAAGGTAGGAGAGGGCATGGTGGAGAAGATAATGCATCAAACATATGGGGAATCAGTAAAGAAGCATATTTGGAAAAAGCTGATGTATGGCCTCTTAATCCAGATGGAGAACTTATTCTTGGTATTAAGATGGAAAATAAACGAGCTTTGTTGAATGCTGAAAAAACAGCATTGGTGCCAGGCATAGCATTTGGAGAATGGGGGCTGAGCGATATGTCCATGTCCTTTGGATATAGAAAAAAACCCGACTTCCCACTTCCCATTGAATTAGAAGAAGTCAGAACAAAAATTTGGAATGCATGTAAAAAAGCAGGGCTTTATTTTTTAGGAATAGTCACTCCAGACACCGTAACCGAAATGATTGATAGAGGTCTAATGCTGTGTAGGCCGACTGAGGAGTGGGCTGTAGAAATTGGCCGGAAATATACAGGAAAAAATCTTTCTTAAGATTGTATTTGCTAAATTAATTAACAGAGGTCCAGCCAGAGCAAAAATGCCAATGAAAATAACAGAGAAGATTTATAAAGAGTATGTTAAAAATTATGAGCCGTTTCCTTGGGACAGACGTGAAGATGTACCTTTTCCAGAGTTTCGTGGAAAGCACACACTTCTGATAAGTTTTATACGATATTATAAGGTGCTGGAATATCTTCAGTCTTGTTGTTCTGGCAAGCCTGTAGAAAGTATAGTTGATGTCGGACCTTTTCCGGGGATAATGGTTCAATTGATTAAAGAATTTATGGGTAAAGAAATTAAATATATGGGAGTTGGTTTACATTTTTCTGATGAATATTTACTGGCAATGGAAAAGCTTGCAGCTAAATTGTTTTCAACAGATTTTGATCCGGAGTTTATCGAGGCAGAAGAATGTAAAGAATGGCCAGTTGAGGAGAATGACGTCTGTTTGCTCTTAGACGTGATTGAGCACCTTGTCAACCCTGTGTATTGTCTGGATAAAATTAATCATTCGTTGAAGGTGGGCGGACATCTTATTCTCACAACTGATAATATGACACCTTTTGGAAGGGTGTATTCGATGGCTAAAACCGGAGGGTCTCCCAATGTACATCCCATGCAATCAAGCCTGTTTTATCGAGGAGCATGGCGGCCGCATTTCAGGGAGTATTCGAAGGATGAGTTGATCTTCTATCTGCAACACTGTGGATTTAAGGTGGTAAAGCATGAGTATTTTGAAAGAAAACAGGCCTGTTTTTATCTTGATAAGAAAGGAAATGTTTTCGAAAAATCTAAATATACCGGGCTAAAGGGGGCCATAAAAAAAATAATTGTGACATCTGTTCCGCATCTCAGAGATCATCAGATTCTAATTGCAGAAAAGAAAATAGATTATAAAGATAATGTTTGTAATCGGCCCCAACCAACCCACTCCAAGGAAGAATGGCTCAAAATGAGAGCCGAGGCCAAAGTCTATTAGATGCCTGCCATCAAGTATACAAATTTACCACCCCTTGTTCGGGGCTCCGAGGTTTTCTTATAATCTGCGCATGAAGATTTTAATAATAGGCATCTCTAAAGATAATCTGGAAAAGTTAAAATATAATGGTTTTGATTTTGTCTTCTCGTTGGATGATCGTGTTACACATGAGGATATAACGCTATGGATGGGGCGCAATCAAGAGAATAGTAATGTTTTTCAGAAAGAAGAATATTTTAAAGAGCTGCATACCAAATCATTGGATCGTGCTGTGGAGTATTATACAGATTTTGTAGCTGAGTGGCCTGAAAGTTATGTAGATGATTCAGGTAAAAATTTTAAAGAACAATTTCAGTGGAATCGGATGTCGACATGGTGGATTTCCAAAATAGTCGAAAAAAATCCACCGTCTGTGAATCAATCTTATTATCTTATTGCATATCTTTTGTTTCTAAAAAGTATTATATGCAAAGAGTGCGATATTACAGTGGCAACTGATGATAAAATATTTGCAAAGGCCATTAAAAAGAACTGGCCTGGACTGAAACTATTTATTTTATATGATCTGAAAAATAAAATAACAGCAAGAATCTCTGAAACAATAAAACAGTGCTTAAGGGTAGTCGGTTATTATATTCAGCTTGAGATTTTCAAATGGTTGATTGGAAATGGTGATTTCGAATGTATTTCAAAAGCAAAAAATAATATATTTTTTGTTACATTATATCCTATCAATTGGGTATGGCAAGGTGATTATAAAGTTGACAGATTATATTCAGATACTCCTTTGCTCGATGAGAAATTCGATTTTAAATCGGTATATTTAGTTTCATTCTCTTATTTGCCTTTAAAACTTTTGTTAAACCCTAAAAAGCTCAAGGCTAATTTAGATAAACTTTCAAGCGAAACACAGAGGCCGGTTGTTTTTTTAGAGTCATTTATCTTGCGACGAGATCTGTTTAAAATTTATTTCAATTTTATTGAGCAGTTTAATAGCTACGCAAAGATGAAAACGAAAAATTTTAAAGAATCCTTTTGGTTCAGAGATCTCAATGTGGAAGCTTTGTTTCTACCAATAATTCATAATGGAGTTAAAGAGCAGCAGAAGTTTGGGATTGCTTTTCAGCGTTTCGCAGAACAATTTTTATCACCCCAAATGTATATAACATATGCTGATACTAGAATTCAGGGCAGAGTAATGGCTCATTGTATAAAAATGGCAGATAAAAATAATTTGCTAATTGGTATTCAACATACAACATATTATAAAAACAAGTTATATCCTTACCATCGGAGAAGGGAAATAGAACAGCAAACTCATTTTGATGCAATACAGCGAAGTCCGATTATTGATGGGTTTTTTATCCAGGGAATGCAATATAAAAAAATTTTAAAGCAATTTTATCCTACAAAAAAAATACGAATTATAGGATCCCTTAAATATGATAGTTATTATGAACTATTAAAAATAAAGGCATCTATTAAAAAAGAAGTCGTGAGTGCATTGGAATTAAAGTTAGATCAAAAGGTCATTTGTATTGCACCTTCAACTAATGATATAAGTCTTCTTATGCTTTTTTTAAAGAAGACCATAAGAGTATTTGATGGTACAAAATTGATTTTAAAACTCCACCCCACAACCGATGTTGAAATATTTAAGAGTGATATTCATTTTCAAGAATTAAATACAGGTATACAAATTATCAGCAATTTGTCCACTCCCCATCTGCTTTTAGTATCTGATTTAGTGATTTGTGCAGATTCAACAGTTGCTATAGAAGCGCTTATCTTTGGTTCCCAGTCAATACGCATTACAAAGCCTAAAAGACTTCCCCCATATGATATGGAACCTGAAATTCCCTGTTTTAGTGATTCGAAAAGTTTTATTGAGTGGTATGCCAAATGGGAGACAGGTTCAACAATAGGCAAAAGTGATCTGGCGGAAAAATATTTATATAAAATCGATGGGCAAACAAAAAATCGATTTTGGCAAGCTCTTCAAGAAATTAAGAGTATTTAAATTGGATATGCAATACATTAAAAATTTTGTTAAAAGAAATGAATTTTTGATGAAGATTTATCTTTTTATGTGGCCAGCTCTGGAGGACCTTAAAACAAAACGGATTCGTACAGCAATTCCACTGTATATCGGAAACTTACTACCGGACTTATTTTTTTGTGACAGAATTCGCGCAGTTCTTCTTTGTATTGCTGGTGCCAGACTTGAGGAGATTAATTCGAGCATGGTTCGACAGGGATTTTTTATCGAGTGTGCTTCAAACCTGTCAGCTGGAAAACATTTTCATGTCAATCGAAATAGCTATTTCTGTGGGAATGATAAGATCGATATCGGATGCTATGTGACGATCTCACATAATGCACAGATCCTGACCATGCACCACAGAGGTGAAAAACATGAGCAACTTGTTTTTAAACCGGTTGTTATCAAAGACTACTGTATAATTTATGCGGGGGCGATAATTCTTCCTGGAACAGTATTGGAACAGTATGTGGTTGTGGGTGCTGGGGCTGTGATTTCAGGGCAAACTAAGCCAGGCGGAATTTATAAGGGAAATCCAGCGCAATTCATAGGTTTTAGAAGAGATGTAGATCTTAATGGAAGCTGAAGTTTATTGGCAGATAAGGCAAAATATTGGAAGAAGCAGGAGGGAAAATTCCCTATGAGAATTGCTGTTTATTGGGAATCAGAGCTTTGGGGTGGAAGCGATAGCCACCTATTGACATTACTAAAAAATTGGCCGGATCAAAATGATAGGTTTACGATTTTATACAATCGGAATAATCAAGGGCACGAACGCATTTCTGAGGACCTTCAGAATTTAAAATATGTTAAAAGCGTAGCGTTTTCCCCTGTGTTTGATATTGTGGCTAAACATAATTTTATAAACAATTTTGTAGCCAAATTCAGAAAAATATTGAATTATATGGCAAAGCCATATTTTTTTTGGAAAATGGTTAGGAAATGTCGAAAATTGTTAGTTGAGCATGGCCCTTTTGATGGTGTCCTTGCTGACAATGGCGGTTATCCAGCGGCTTGGGGAGCTTTGGCTGCAATTATTGCAGCAAAGCAGATAAATCTACCCAAAAGACTTTTACTTATTCATCATGCAGCAACAAAACCAGGTATATATACATGGGAGATTTTTGAGCATTTTGTTGATCGAATGATTTGCCGTAGTGCCACTGACCTGGTTGCCGTGTCTCAGGCCACGCGACAGACATTAATCGACTATCGCTGGTTTAATACCACTATTAATCCCATTCGCGTGATTTATAATGGTATTGATTTGCAAGATTCAGGAAAATTGGGTAGTGCACCTGAAAGCATGAATTTGCGCCAAGTATTTTCCTTGGGGGATTCGATAATCGTCGGTATTGTGGGCAGAATTGAACGTGTTAAAGGACATGAAGATTTGATTGCTGGCTTTGCTCTTCTTTCGAAGGAGTATCAGCAAAAGATGAAATTACTGATTATAGGTTCTGGCGACTCGGGGGAGATTGAGCGATTAAAAAAACTTGCTAATTATTTGAAAGTGCAAAATTTCCTATTATTTACCGGCTACCTTCCTGGATCTTCTCAAACTATAATTGTCCAATTGAATTTGCTGGTAGTTATGGCAAAAGACTTTGAGGGGTTTGGGCTAAGTATCGGCGAAGCAATGAGCGTGGGAACACCTGTGCTCGCGACTCGGGTGGGCGCTATCCCTGAAATCATGAATGAACGAGTGGGGTCCTTAGTTTGTCCCGAATCACCTTATGAAATATGCGATGCTTTGGTTACGTTTGTTGAGAATAGAGAAATATCTAAACAGAAAGCAGTATTGGCGAAGCAACACATCAGGAAATTCAGTGCTGAACGGATGGCCAAGCAGTTTCATATGCTATTTGCTTCAAAATAGAGGATAGTTTCTCCACGATAACGTTTATCATTACAAGATCGCCCCATTAATAAGCTGGCTTGCAATACCCGACCTTTAGACTTCCCAAAACGGGGAGGGCGTGGGCAATTTTATGAGGTTAAACAAGGAAACAAAGGATCGTTAGAGATGACAAAACAAAGAATTTATATTTCTGGGTGTGGTGGAATGTTAGGAGAAGCGTTTTACAGGCAATTTAGAGCTGAATATGAATTGAAATGCACAGATATTGATGTAAATGAAGACTGGCTTTCGCACCTCGATTTTAGGGATTTTGACGTATACAGGGAGGATGTATGCAGCTTTGATCCCGATTATCTTTTCCATCTTGGTGCTTATACTGATTTGGAATATTGTGAATTGCACCCCGATGAAACGTATGTAACCAACACGCTTTCGGTAGAAAATGCGGTTTATATAGCAAACCAATTAAATATACCTGTTTTATATATAAGCACTGCAGGAATTTTTGATGGAGGCAAAGTTGCTTACGATGACTGGGATAATCCCGCCCCATTGGGCCATTATGCCAGATCTAAATATGCAGGAGAGTTATTTGTTAAAGAAAATGTAAGAAGGCACCTGATCTGCAGAGCTGGGTGGATGATGGGGAGTGGGCCTAAAAAAGACAAGAAATTTATTCAAAAAATAATGAAACAAATAAAAGAAGGCAAAAAAAAACTATATATAGTGAATGATAAATTTGGGACTCCAACATACACTCATGATTTTGCAAAGAATGTAAAATCATTGATAGAAAAAGAATATTGGGGCCTATATAATATGGTTTGTGATGGAGAAACGAGTCGTTTGGAAGTTGCTAAGCAATTACTCGGTATATTGAATCTTGATAACAAGATCAAAATAAATGAAGTTTCTTCAGATTACTTTAAAAAGGAATATTTTGTCGAAAGGCCACCATCAGAAAGACTTTTGAACAGAAAGCTCAACTTACGAGGCTTGAATATTATGCGAGATTGGAAAATTGCCTTGAGAGAATATATCAACGATTATTATAACGACTATCTATAAAAAAGTATCAACCTTGATTGGCTTATTTGAATATGAAAAAAGTAAGTGTAATAATCCCGGCCTACAATAAAGCAGCCTTGACCATCAAGACGATTAAGAGCGTCCTTGGTCAAACATATGGAAATATTGAAATTATTGTCGTTGATGATGGCTCGACAGATGACACGAAGAATAAACTTCAATTGTTCGGAGATAAAATTCATTATATATACAAACAGAATGGCGGAGCATGCAGTGCGCGTAATGTAGGCATAAAACAAGCAACAGGAGAATATATTGCGCTTATTGATTGTGATGACATTTACTACCCTGAGAAAATTGCAAAAAGTGTTGAGTGCTTGGAAAAGAAAAGTGATTATGGCTTTGTATATACTGGAGCGTATTTAATAAACGATGACGGTGATGTCATTTCAGAACACCGGATCTCAGATTGCCTTGCTTCAGGATGGATAGCATCAAGATTGATCTTGTGTAACTTCGTTTGTAATTCGACAGTTGTTATAAGAAAAGAATGCTTTAAAGAAGTCGGATATTTTGATGAAAATATATTTATACCAGCAGATTGGGATATGTGGTTAAGGCTCTCAGAAAAATACAAGGCTTCATATATTGATGATAAACTTACCGGTTATAGACTTACTGATAGTTATACAGCATCAAACATGGAAACGGGGCTCAATGAAATCAATTATGTTCTTAATAAGGCGCTCAGCAGAAACAATCACCTTTATAGTGGATTAATAAAAAGGTGTCTATCAACCGTGTATTTCACATATGGCGTAAACTATGCAGTAATGCAAGATTTTAAACAATCACGGGAAACATTGTTAAAATCCGTGTTAAATAAACCATATGGTTTGAGGGGGATTCTTTTATTGGGGGGAATGTTATTTGTTCCAAAATTATGTTGTAAGATCATCCTCTATCTGAGACCTAACAAATATCACCTAATTTCCGTCTGATCTCCTGATTTGGACAGGGTTCTGTAAAAAGACCCATTCGATAGGCGAGTTAAACATGTGTATTAATAAATTTAAACTTAGAGAGAATGTTTTTATCACATCAATATTCGTAATCATCCTAGAATATCAACTTTCTTTTGTTCATACTTTCCTATTTGACAGAATAATCAAGATAGTATTTATTGCTATCTTGATTATATTTTTTAAAAATATTCGTGATAATAAGAAGAATATTTATATTCAAAGAGTCACCAAAATTTATTTAGCAATTTTCTTCGTAATGATTGTCAGTACTGTAGCAAATCTAAGTGTGCTATCGGTTTCTTTTTTGATTAGGTACTCTCTGCTTTTACTAATCGTTTTTATCTTATTGTATAAGGTCCATCCGTATTATTTTTCTGATAGAATTATAAAATTCGTAATATTAATAGGAGTTGCTTTTTCTCTTAGTTCTATTGTTTTATGGATATTAGTTTTTTTAGGCTTTGAACCTCATTATTTTAACATTTCTTCGGAACGATTTACGCGTATCGATAAGTTTAGTTATTTGTGGGGTGATTTGCACTATGCTTTTAGTGGTGGTGGTATCGGTGGTTTTACCAGAGTGTGCAGTTTTTTTGAGACACCAAACAGATATGGCAATTTTTTGATATTCCCCATATTTGTGAGTTATGGCTATTTTGTTTTGAAAAGGCGATTTATATACTTAATCGCTTGTGTTTTATGCTCGGTGGTGATGTTCTTAACGTTGTCACTCACGATTTTTTTGGTCGTTATGGCAGCAATTTTGTTAAGTATTTTCTTTACTATGGTTTGTAAAATTAAAGAGTTTAAAATGGTTCCTAACTTAGCTGGGTTTGGCGGACTTATATTGGCTTTGATTTTAATGATATGTATCTTTGAATTTTATCAAATTCAATATGAAAAAGGTGATAGTCCAGTATTTCGTGGAGGTGAATACAAAACACTATTTCGCGCATTTTCACAACAGAAAGAAGCTTTCATTCCCAAGATAGAGAGACCTTTCGGAGAAGGACTGGCATATATGAAGAATGGGAAATTGTATACTTCTCAATATGGATTTGTGCGATGGGTTGTTTTACTTGGATACCCTGGATTAATTTGTTTTATCATTTTTATAACGTATATGTTTCAGGTTCATGTTTTTCCGGCACTTATACATAGGCCTCTCCGTATTGAATACTACGTTGCATTGGCTTTTTTTGCTCAAACAATTAGTGGAATTGAAGAAGGCTCATGGCTTTCTACCAACTATTTATTTACTACTGCAATATTGGTATTATTAAAGAAATACGAGTTTAAAGAAAGGAAAAGATTTCACTGCGTACGGCGGTTGGAACGGGTCAAAATGAAAATGAGACCCCCCTATTGATGAAAGATGTTGGATTATCACAAAATGTGAGGGAGTGTTGAATAAAGCAAAACAAATTGCATGTGTAACCGGTGCTTTCGGGATGGTTGGAAGTAAAATTGTCCAGCGATTAGTATTGGATGGGTATAAAGTTAGAGCATTAAGCCGGAGCAAATATTTTGATGTTCCAGATGTTGAATTGTTCTGTGGTGGGCTTGAGGATGAAGAAGTTCTCAAATCTTTTTTGAGTAATACCGACCTTCTTTTCCATTGTGCTGCTGAATTATATGATGAATCTAAAATGTGGAATGTTAATGTTCTGGGAACCGAGCAATTGTTGCGTATCGTTAAGGAATCACACATTCAGTACTTATGCTATTTAAGCAGTGCTGGCGTGGTGGGGCGAACAAATGTGAAGTTGGTTAATGAAAAAACTATCTGTAAGCCGCAAAATGCCTATGAGCAAAGCAAGTGGGCGGCTGAACAACTTGTTGCAGAGGGTATTGACGGTTGCACAATTGTAATTTTGCGACCAACGAATGTGATAGATAATAAACGACCTGGAGCTCTTGGTTTGCCGATGCGCAACTCGTGGTTGGACCGATTTAAAGTGTTTTTAAAGGGTGGAGAATGTGCGCACATTGTGCATGCAGAAGATGTTGCCGAAGCTGCAATGTATTTTATTTCTCGCCCGTTTAACACCCCCCGGTGTTTTTTTGTTTCCTGTGACAATGAACCACTGAACACGTTTGCAGGGTTAAGGGCTCTTTATAGAGCCATTGAGAATAATCGCCCTGTTGGTAGTGTTCGGCCAGCGCTGCATCTACCGTTGATTGTTCCTCATATATTACGACAACTGCGGCGCGGTAAAGGAAACCGAGGTGATGTCCGATATTCTTCAGAAAAAATCATGTCTGAAGGGTTTAAGTTCTCTATTGGCACAAAAGGAGCTGTGACGGACTTACTTTCAACACGTGGCTCCAAATAGTTATGAGAATATTAAATGTTAATATGTCTCTCGATCCTGTAACCGGTGGGGGAGGAGCAGAACGGACTTTTCAATTAAGCCGATCTCTGGTTAAATCAGGCATAGAATGCACTGTTCTTACCACCGATTTAGGGCTAACTGCTGAACGTATAAAAGCATTGGATGGGGTAAAGGTTGTTGCGTTACCTTGTTTACTTAAACGTTTTTATATTCCTAAATTTTCATACAAAAAGATAAAGAATATTGTAAAGGATGCTGATGTTGTCCATCTTATGGGCCATTGGACTTTTATAAACGCCCTTGTTTACTCCATTGCGCATTGTCTTAATAAGCCATACGTGGTTTGCCCTGCCGGGACACTTCCGATTTATGGTAGATCCAGGATCATTAAAAAGATTTACAATTACGTCATTGGCAGCAAAATAATTCGCAATGCAAACGGCCATATTGCAATAGCTGTAAACGAAATTGATCAATTCCAAACTTACGGGGTCGAGGCGGGTAAAACATCCATTATTCCCAATGGCATCAATGTTGAAGATTTCCAGACAGCGAATATTGCTGATTTCCGAAGAAAATATGGCTTTGGTGATGCTCCTTTTATGCTGTTCGTGGGACGATTGAACTCAATAAAAGGGCCGGATTTGTTGTTACGTGCTTTTTGCAATGTAAAAGATAAATTTTCAAATTATCATCTGGTCTTTGTCGGGCCTGATGGCGGAATGCTCTCCGAGTTAAAAGATATGGTTGTTGAGTCCAGCGCCAGCGACCGGGTCCATTTCCTCGGTTATCTGGGAGGTGCAGATAAGTCTCAGGCATATCATGCCGCTGACGTTTTAATTATTCCTTCCAGGCAGGAAGCCATGTCAATCGTGGCTCTTGAGGCCGGCATTACAGGGACACCTGTATTGCTGACAGACCAATGCGGTTTTGATGACATAGGCGCTATCGACGGAGGCGATGTAGTCCCAGCAACTGTGGATGGGATCAGCAGAGGTCTTATTGAAAACCTTAAGGACCCTGTTAAGCTAAAATTAAAAGGGGAAAATTTAAAGAAATATACATTGGAAAATTTCACTTGGGATTCTGTAATATGTAAATATATGACATTATTTCATCAAATATTTGATGAAACTGGAAGGGCCAGTCAAGAATTTAGGGATAGAATACGTAAATGAACCAGTATCCCTCGAAAGACTTGCTCAAGATGCTGACCAATTAAAGGAGAATTAAATATTTTGAAAAAAGTTTTAATTCTGGGTGGTACCGGAATGTTGGGGCATGCACTATTTGTGCAATTGTCATTAGGATAGTTTAAGTGTCTATGCGACTGTACGAAGCCCTAAAGGCCTCTCGCGGTGGTTTTCTCAAGATCTTTTAAAGAAAATATATGCGGACGTGGATGCGAATAACTATGATTCTGTTACCAATATCATTGCCTCAATACAGCCGGATATTGTGATTAATTGTATCGGCTTGGTCAGCGAATTCCGTATAGAAAATGATCTTCTATCGTTGATTAATGTAAATGCAAGATTCCCTCACCGACTTGCATTCCTTTGCCAAACTGTCGGTGCTAAACTGATTCATATTAGCACAGATGGTATATTCGATGGGAAGAAAGGTATGTATACCGAAAGTGATGAGGTGAATATTTCTAATGTTTACGGGATGTCGAAGTTTTTGGGTGAAGTGAATTATCCCCATTGCTTGACATTACGAACTTCAATCATAGGCAATGAATTAGAAGGAAAATCAGGGTTAGTTGAGTGGTTTCTTGCTCAGGATGGAAACGTGAGAGGCTATTCAAGGGCCATGTATTCAGGATTCCCAACGATTGAACTTGCAAAAATTATCAGTGGCTATATTTTGCCGAACGATAATCTATACGGGATATATCATGTCTCTTCTGAACCCATATCAAAATATGATTTGTTGTGCTTGATCGCTGACAGGTATGGGAAAAAAAATAAAATTGAAGCTTTTGATGAAGTTGTGATGGATCGTTCTCTCGATTCTTCGGCCTTTCGATCTTTAACCGGATATGCACCACCATCATGGCCGGAATTAGTCGATAAAATGTATTCCGATTACATCAAATATAAGGGGTGTATGTATTATGCTTAGCCTCGAAAATAAAAAGATTCTTGTAACGGGCGGTACCGGTTCAATGGGGAGGACATTCGTGGACAGAGCCCTTGATTTTGAAGACACGGTTGCCCTTCTCAAAAAACATCATCTTATGTCAGAGGATGTAAATTTGCAAAATCGTCGGGAATTGCTTCGTTAACATACCAAATACAAACAGAATTTTTATTGTTAATAGTTTAAGGAGATTGTGGTGTTCATAACAAATAAGCCAATAGGGGAATTTATCAGACGTGATACCTGCCGATTTTGTCAGGGCACAAATTTAGTTAATATACTGGATTTTGGCAATATGCCCTTAGCTGGTGGTTTTCTTAAAGAAAAAGATTTCGCCAATGAAAAATATTATCCACTGGATCTCAACTTCTGTCAGGATTGTTATCTGGTTCAAGTAAGCAACGTTGTTTCGGCTGAAGTTTTGTTTCAGGAAAATTATTTCTTTTTTTCTTCTGCCATAGGAACCCTCGTCAATCATTTTGCAGAGTTTGCCGGAGAGGTCAAAAAGCGTTTCTTAGAAACGATACCCCAACCCTCTGTATTAGAGATCGGGTGTAATGATGGTGTCTTACTCAAGCCGTTAGCGGCAATGGGAGTTCGCTGTGTCGGCGTAGATCCCGCGACAAATGTGGTAAAATCATTAATTAACGCAGAAGATTTTATTGTTATTAACAATTTTTTCAGCGAACAATTAGCATATCAGATAAGGGAAAGATACGATCTATTTGATGCAGTCCTCTCAAGTTATTCTTTTGCCCATATCGACGACATGGTTGATATCATGAAAGGGGTAAAGTGCTTACTCAAAGATGACGGCGTATTTATAGTTGAAATTTATTATCTGGGCACCCTGATTGACGAGATGCAGTATGACATGATTTATCATGAACATATGAGCTATTATTCCCTGACTGCACTAGTATCTTTCTTAAAACAGTTTGATATGGAAATATTTGATGCTAAATATATTCCAGGAGTCAGATCCGGTTCTGTACGTTTCTACGCGAAAAATATCGGTCAACGGACTGAAATAATTTCATCTGCTGTTACAGATATGATGCAATATGAAAAAGATAAAGGGTTTGAGAAGATAGATGCATACTCTGAGTATGCTGCAAAGGTAAATGCAACAAGGGACCAGCTTTTAAACCTGCTTGATCGCCTGAAAAATGAAGGCAAGACGATTATTGGATATGGCGCATCCGGTAGAGGAACAATTATCATGAATTACTGCGGTATTGATGGACGATATCTGGATTATGTTGTTGATGATGCACCTGCAAAACACGGCTTCTTCACCCCTGGAACCCACGTGCCCATAAAGCCGTGGGAATTTACGACTGAATCAGATTTTCCTGATTACATTGTGCTGTTTGCCTGGGCTTTTACCGATGAAGTCATCAAAAAGAGACAGGATTATCTTAAAAAGGGGGGGAAATTTATCATCCCGCTTCCGGAAGTCAGAATTGTGTCGGAGTGAAATTTTTTTGAAAAGAGCGGAGAAATAAAATGAAAGTAATGACAATAATGGGCACTCGGCCCGAAATGATTAAAATGTGGTCGGTATTAAAAAAGTTGGATGACCTGAACTTTGATCATATAATGGTTCATACGAGCCAGAATTTTACCAGGGAACTGAAAGATTTTTTCTTTGAGGATTTAGAACTGAGGGCGCCTGATTATGATCTTCAGATTGATACAAGTTCATATGGCAGAGAAGTCGCCGATGTTATCCGGAAAAGTGATGAATTGTTTGAAAAAACTAAACCTGATGCATTAATCGTCTTAGGAGACACTTATAGCGGACTATCAGTATTACCGGCTGCTAATCGTGGGATAAAAATATTTCACATGGAGGCCGGGTTAAGGGCATGGGATAAGCGGATGCCGGAGCAGAAGAATCGTATTTTAATTGATCATATATCAGATATATTGCTTCCGTTTAACCAGTATCACAGGGAAAACCTTATCAGGGAAGATATTCACCCGTCAAAAATATTTGTCTCCGGTAATACAACGTTTGAAGTCATGCGGGTATTTCAGGATAAAATTAAGAATAGTAATATACTTAACACTTTGAAATTAAGCCCCAAAGAGTATGTTTCAGTGACCGCGCATAGAAAAGAGAATGTCGATGATATGGAGTCTCTTCAGGCAATTCTGAAAGGTCTCGGCTTGATTTATGAAAAGTTCAAAAAAGAAGTTATTTATCCTATGCATCCTCGGACAAAAAGCAAAACCAAAGATATCTCAATTCCAAAAGGAATAAGAATTATTGATCCATTGGGATTTTACGATTTTAATCATCTCAGCATGAATGCATTCTGTCTGCTTGGAGATTCCGGCACTACGCCCGAAGAAGGCCTGTTCTATAAGGTGCCGTGCGTCAGCCTGCGAAAGACTACGGAACGACCTGAAACCGTTGAGGCTGGAGCGCATATCGTTGCAGGGATTGAGCCTGTTAACATTGTGGAAGCGGTTGAAACTGCTGTCAGCATGGAATGGAGTGCAAGATATGATCTGTATGAGGATTTCAGCCCCTCTTCAGTTGTCATCAATGTCCTGAGAAGTCAAATTACTAATTATTTTTAATTGCCAATGCGAATATTGCTCTTTGTCGTATATTATTTGCCCAGTACCATGTCGAGTGCAACGCTTATTCATGATCTTGCAGTTGAATTCCATCGATTGGGCCATGAACCTATAGTGGTAGCACCTGATGAGAACATTTTGCAAGAATATCAGGTATCATGCGAAAATGGCATAAAGGTTTTAAGAATTCGGGCTGGTAAAATAAAATCAGCGACAAGATTTGTTCGTGCCTTCAACGAAATCAGGCTTTCAAAAACTATTTGGAAAAAGGGAAAGCACTTTTTTGATGATAATCCCTGCGATTTAATTATTTATTACTCACCATCAATTTTTTTTAGCTCTCTTGTAAAATGGTTGAAAAAGAAATTTACCTGTCCATCCTATTTAATCCTTGGCGATATTTTCCCAGAATGGGCAGTGGAAACCGGGGTCTTGCGAAAGGGCTTAATTTATAGATATTTCAAATATAAAGAACAGCAAAATTACGAAGCAGCAGATATTATCAGAGTTCAGTCTCCAGCTAATCTGCTGTATTTTAAAGAAAATGGACTGGATAAGAAGTATCGTTTAGAGGTGCTTTACAACTGGATATCCCTAACTAAAGAACATGCTCCGTGCGCTTCATATCGTGTTCGCTTAGGATTACAAAATAAAGTAGTTTTTTTTTATGGCGGCAATATCGGTGTCGCCCAGGATGTAGATAATATTATACGTCTTGCAGATAATTTGCGAAATGAATCAGCCGCTTATTTTTTGATCGTCGGCGGCGGAAGTGAAGTAAACCGATTAAAGTCGTTAATAAATTTGAAGGGATTGACTAATATTGCTATACACGATCCTGTGAATCATCAGGAATACATGTCTATGCTCTCTGAGTTTGATGTGGGTTTGATCTCTCTTGATCGTCGCTTAAGATCGCATAATTTCCCAGGGAAGATGATGAGCTATATGTTTCATGCCAAGCCTATATTAGCCAGCATAAACCATGGAAATGACATAAAAGAAATGCTGGAAGATAAACAAGCGGGGTTGGTCTGCATCAACGGAGAAGATGACAAACTCGCTGATAATGCAAGAAAGTTATTAGTAGATGAGAATTTGCGTTGTCAATTAGGTAACAATGCGCGTACTCTCCTGGAAAATACGTTTTCAGTTTCAAGGGCTGCGGAACAAATCTTAGCTCATTTTATCGAGTAAATTAGCATGTACCTGATATAGCGAGACGAATTTTAAAAAGTAAAGATTCTAAATTTATGCTTTTGGCATAAGTATTGAAATTGCCTGGAGGTCTTTAATTGCATCATGTGCTTGTTACCGGAGCAACCGGTTTTGTAGGAACAGCACTTTGTAAAGAACTGGTCAATAAAAAATGGGCTGTTCGTGCTTCTATCCGGTCACGTATCAATATACAAAGTCTTCCCGAAGAAATTGAAATAACAGAATCAGGTTCAATCGGTCCTGATACGGACTGGTCGAAAGAATTGGTAGATGTAGAAACAATAGTACATCTTGCCGGACGGGTCCATGTTATGGAGGATTTATCTTCTGATCCTCTTTCTGAATATCGTTTTGTAAATACAGCCGGAACAGAGAGGCTTGCACGCTGTGCAGCTTTATCTGGTGTCCGGCTTTTTATTTTTATAAGTACAGTTAAAGTGAACGGGGAAGGTCGCGAAACTCCTTATACCGCAAAAGATGTTCCTGAACCACAAGATCCATATGGTCTGAGTAAATTGGAAGCTGAAAAAAAGTTAAAATCAGTTGCTGATGAAACCGGCATGAAGGTAGTAATTATCAGAATTCCGTTGGTCTATGGGCCGGGAGTTAGAGCAAATTTTTTAAAATTGTTACAGTCTGTTGACAAAGGAATTCCACTTCCGGTTGCCGGTATTAAAAATAAACGAAGCATGATATATCTGGGTAATCTCGTTGATCTTATTATAAAATGTCTGGCATATAAAGGAGCAGAACAAAGGATCTATCTTGTGAGCGATGGACATGATATATCTACACCGGAGCTCGTCAGGCAAATCGCAAAATCACTTGGGAAACCGCCAAGATTGTTTTATGTACCTCCATTTATGTTACGGCTTGGGGGTTTCTTAACCGGAAAATCTCATACCATAGAAAGACTTGTGGGTTCTCTTTACGTTGATGCATCAAAAATCAGAAAAGAATTAAATTGGAAGCCTCCTTTTACATTGGAACAGGGTCTCAAAGAAACAGCAGAATGGTACAAAAACCGGAGTTGAAAAATTGATGACTGTTTTTACTGGAATACTTTACAGTAAAATTGTATTTTTATTATCAACGCATAATCTTACATAATCTTATAAGATAGTTTTCCTCTTTTATTATGAAGCGGATATTTGATTTTATAATTTCTTTAATACTTTTGGCTATTTTATTTCTGCCTGTGCTGGCAATAGCTTTGCTCATTAAAACAACTTCAAAAGGACCGGTTTTTTACTGGTCCGACAGAGTAGGCATTAACAACACTATATTTAAAATGCCGAAATTCCGCACTATGAAAACAAATACTCCTGCTGTTGCGACACATCTTTTATCAGATCCTGAAAAACATGTAACTTCTGTTGGCAGATGGCTCAGGAAAACAAGTCTGGATGAACTCCCCCAGATATTCAGTGTGCTTAAAGGGGATATGAGCTTTGTTGGACCGAGACCGGCTTTGTTTAACCAGGATGATCTTATTGAACTCAGGACCTCAAAAGGGATACACACTCTTATACCCGGCATTACGGGCTGGGCACAGATAAATGGCAGGGACGATCTCCCGATTCCTGTAAAAGTGGACTTTGATTATTACTACCTGCAAAACCGCTCTTTTATGTTTGATCTTAAAATATTGGCAAAAACCGTAATAAATGTTTTATTCGGCAAAGGCGTTCAGCACTGACAGTCTGATAAGCTCATATTTGCTACAGGTATGTGTGAATCCAAGAAAATCAAAAGTTTCTGGCTTACTCTTGCCCCTTTCTTTTCTTCTCTCTACTGCGTATCTTCCAACGGGGGTTTAAAGCCCGGTATGAAAGTAATGTGAATATCGAAACAACTCCATGATACAATTCCCATAATCACCCTTTTCCTGAGGGGAATTTGAGGATGAGAACTTTTTTTGAGGGGAAATGAATATTGATTGGCTTTTCTGATTATAAGTTAACAGGAACATATAATGCGACAGTAGTATATACTAGTGTGGCGCTGAATAGTTACGTTACTGTCAACATATCATTTAACACTTTACCCAGGTCATTGTCATTAAAAGGCTTGGGCATCATGCCTTTGAAACCATATTCACGAAAATTTGACATGACCGGATCATCAGAGTAACCGCTGGAAACGACGGCCTTTACTTCAGGATCTATTTCAAGCAATATCTTTATAACATCCTTTCCTCCCATACCACCGGGAATGGTTAAGTCCAGTATGATGGCATCATAGGGTTCTCCGGATTCCCGGGCTTTTTTGAACATTGCAATTGCTTCATCGCCATCTTTTGCGAAACCTGCTTCATAACCCAGCATCTCCAGCATTTCTTCAACCATCATTCTTAAATATTTATCATCATCCATCATAAGTATTTTACCATTGCCTGTTAACAGGGCAGGTTCTTCTTTTGTCTGAATTTCTTTTCCGGAAGCAGGCAGGTAAATGTAAAATGTAGTTCCATAATCTGGTCGAGAGTTTACCGATATGTGCCCGGCGTGCTTTTTGATAACAGAATAGGCTGTTGCAAGTCCGAGACCCATTCCCGTTTGCTTGGTTGAAAAATAAGGATCAAATATCTTTGAAAGATAATTTTCGGGTATGCCTATCCCATGATCCTTGATAGTAATCATGATGTATCTGCCCGGTTGGATAGGCAGGTTATGTTTCTCTTCTATTAGTTTGTTTTCGGCACGAATCTGTATGACTCCACCATCCGGCATAGCCTGGTTCGCGTTTATAACAATATTGTTAATGACCTGGCTTATCTGTCCTGCATCGGCCTCAACCGGCCAGAGATTATTTGCTATAGAAAAATCGCATTTTGATTTTGAGCCGGTCAATACAAAGAGTGAGGACTCTTGCAGAATTTTAGCAATTGAATAAACTTCCTTTACAGGTGCTCCGCCTTTAGCAAAAGTCAATAACTGCATTGTTAGTGTCTGTGCCCTCTTAGATGCAGCTTCCGTAGCACTCAAAAGATCAAATATCTTATTGCCAGATTTCACATTCATCTTAGCAAGGGAAATATTTCCCAAAATGACTGTGAGTATATTATTGAAATCATGAGCTATGCCTCCTGCAAGTATCCCAACGGATTCAAGTTTTTGAGCCTTCAAAATATCTTCTTCCGTACGTTTGCGCTCGGAAATGTCATCGAACACCACGATAAAATACTCCTTATCCGGTGAATAGACGGAGAAATCAAACCAAACGTTTATGGCGCTAGCATAGTATTCGAAGCGCTCTGGCTGGCCGGTCAATGCCACACGGGCAAAGCGTTTTAACAACTCGGAATCGGCTTCACGGATGCCGGGAATGACCTCTGAAACCTTCTTCCCGACAACATTATTCAATCCCGTCTGGGTTTTGAATGCATTGTTGACAACAAGATAGATAAAGTCCTGCGGTTGGCCGTTCTCGAAAAGCATCCGGCAATACGCGAATCCCTCCAACATATTTTCAAAAAGCGTCCGATAGCGTGTCTCGCTCTCACGAAGCGCCGTTTCTCTTACCTTTAAGGATTCCGCCATATTATTAAAGGCTTTTGCAAGTTCACCTATTTCATCTTCTGTCTCAACAGGTACCTCCTCGACCACTCCTTCCGTTCCTAATATTTTAACACTTTTAGTTAATCTGTTAAGAGGTTTTGTTATTCTATTTAATGCGATGTATGCAGTTGCAGAACCAATTATCAGGAAAACAATACCCATCAGGATGCTTTTAAATAAAATATCATTGAACTGCTTATGCAGCATTTCCTTATCCATCGTAATCTTGACAAATCCAATAAGACGGTCACTTTTCTGATGAGGATTTTTAATAAAAAACATGGATTCTTTTACAAGGTGACCTGAGCTTGAGATTACAGGTGCCCAGAATTCTACATAGCTCTTATCCTCAAGATAAAAGGGGGAGGCAGACTTTTTCAATTTCTCAAATATCTTATTTCTTCCTTGTCCATCTCTTTCGTTTGACTTTTCTGAAATTCTTGTCTTAGGTCTTTCTTTACTATTCAACAACTTCCCATCCAGATTAAACACAGAAACATCTAAGACATTCTCCTGTTGGAAAATTCCCTCCGCAGGGCCCTCAAGCAGTTCTTTATTTTCCGAAAATACACCAAGCCTTGAGTTATAAGCAAGAACGCTTGTAAGTACTTTTCCATCTCTTATAAGATTGTCTGTCAGGGTTTTAACCTGGTGATGAATAAATAAAGACGTGAATGAAACAGAAATAACAAATATAAAAAGGGAAATAGCAGCAAAGACCTTTATGCGGAAATTTTCATTCAAGATTTTAAGTAAATTCAGCCTCATTTCATTTCCTTTAGTTAATGACCCTTGCTTTCCTGATAACTTTTTCTTCAATACTAATTCCTAACTTTTTTGCTACATTAAGATTAATCGTTATGATTGCTTTCCTTGCATCTACCTGCTTACCGTTTAATATATTACTTCCAGAGAGTATCTTTTTAGCCATCTCTCCTGCCTGAGAACCCATATCAAAAGCATCTACGCCTATCGACATTAGCGCTCCAATCTCCACATACTTTTCCGAAAATGCAATGATAGGTATTTTGTTTTCAAGGGAGAATAGAAGCATAAATTCAACTGTTTCAGGGGTAATAACCGTCAGATCCGGGAGCATCCAGAAGGCATCTATCTTTCCTTCCATATCCTGTATTAATTGAGGAACATCCTTGGAATTATAAACTTGCTTATCAACCAGTTCAATAGCAAATTTACCAGCGGCATCTTTTGACTCTTTTGCAAGATGGCCTGTTCTATCCTTGTCATATAAAAGGCCGATAGCTTTTAATTCCGGCATTACGGATAAAAGAGTAGCTAACTGCTCTTCCTGGGAAATATGCATACCGACACCGACGATATTCTTTTCCCCGGAGAGTATAGACAAGGGATTTAAGACCATGACATATATAACTGGAATATCTTTTATTCTTTTTATCTTCAAGAGGGCGTCCATCCCTATTGCAAGAACCATATCGGGACTGATCATATTGATCTGTCTTGCAACATCTGCACCTTGCAATTCTGAGATAATAAGCCTTTTAATCTGGGTATCGCAAACATTTTTGAAACCCTCGATGGCATCTTCGTACGGTTGTACTCTGCTACTTTGGACGACCACAACCTCTTGTCCGGCCCAGGCTAAATCCTGACAAAGAGTTAAAAATATTAAAATAACCAGTATGGAAAGTTTTCTTATCACTATATTCTCATATGCTGGCTTGGAATGTATGCAAACGAATTCTCAAGTTTTTGTAAAAAAATATATTAATTGCTTGAAAATAATAAATTAAATTGATAATAAATTAAAATAATAATAAATTATTAACATAAATTATTTGTTCTGAAAACTCTTTTTATGAAGAAAACAGAAATGAATTATTCATGTAGCCATTTTCATAAAATATGCATCTTCTTGCTTTGTTTTGTTCTTACAATGACTGCCTTTTGTGGGGCTTTCGCTGCCCAGTCTCAAGATGAAATGGATGTTCTTCGCCTGTTTTATAAGGAAAAAGATCTTGTTGTGTCTGCTACCAGACATCCTAAACCCATTTCTCAGGTTGCGGAAAACATCACGGTTGTCACTGCAAAAGAAATAGAGGAGATGAATGCCCATACGGTGGCGGAAGTTCTTGCAAGAATACCCGGACTGTTTGTTGTTTCCAGCCAGGGTACAGGCATTTTCGGCTCAACTTCCCTCACAAAAATTCAGGGTACTGAAGACATGCACGTACTTGTTCAGGTGGATGGGATGACCTGGAATTTCTTAAGCAGCGGAGCAGCCGAGACCAATTCAATTCCTGTCGGCATTATTGAGCGCATAGAGGTCATTAAAGGACCGGCATCATCTGCCTGGGGTTCAGCCCTGGGAGGTGTTGTTAACATCATAACAAAGGCAGCGGGAAGCTCTGAAAGACCTTCTGGTTCAGTAAGCACTTCTTATGGTGAAAAAAATACGCAGGATTACAGGGCCGAGATCTTTGGAAAAGAAGGAATTGTGGGTTATTATCTGTATGCCGGCAGGCAATATTCAGAAGGTCAGATGTCTTCGAGAGACTTTGATACCAATAGCTTTTATTCAAAATTTCATATCCCTTTTTCAGAAAATATGGCCATGGGTTTTAGCATGGGCTACAGTGACCCGCAAAACTCACTGGGTGATTTCCCCACCGGAGACATCAGTTCAACAAACAGCAGCCGAACTTTTTTTACAACAGCTTACTTTGACGCATCCATTACCGAGAAATTTGATTTGAATATATCATTACATAATTTCAAACAAAGAAGCGATATAGTGAATAAGGCCTTGGGGCTGGGGCTTTATGGTACGCTCGGGCAATTTGTTTCTGATAACCTTTATGAAGAAAAAACTACCGGAGGAAGCGGCAAACTTGTATATAAGCACGGAATGCACACAGCCGTTCTTGGTGTTGATGCTGACAGTGGTAAGCTCGATCAGACATTTGTCTCAGGGGCCTATCTACAATCGAAAAATGCTCCGGCAAAATCAATAACACATCCCGATGTTGACCGGTGGGCGGTATACTTTAACGATACTATAGTAATCGACAGATTGTCGATTACACCCGGTATCCGCTACGATCATAACAGCATTACCGGCTCCTTTACAAGCCCCTCTCTGGGAGCTACCTACCGGCTTGGTGAAGATTCAATTTTACGGGCTTCTGTGGCAAGAGGCTTTACCATGCCTCCCCTTTCCTGGACCTCAGGAGGAGGATTATTCCTTGATCCGAATTCATCCCTTAAGCCTGAAAAGGTCTGGTCTTATCAGGCAGGTGCGGAATCAACCGCTTTAAGGTATTTCTGGGCTAAGGTTATGGTGTTTCACCATAAGATACAAGATGTCCTCAAAAAGGAGCCGTATGCTGGAGGAGCACCGGCATTTAATGATTTGATTATCAACAGCGGGTCAAGCAGGCGGCAGGGAATTGAGCTTGAAGCGGAAACGGTTCCCATATATAATTTTTCTTGCCGGTCCGGGTTTGTCTATGTGGATATTAATCCTGCCACCGAGGAAGGATCTGAAAGAATTTACACATGGAATATAGGTTTAAAGTATAATGACAAAAAATCTTTCTATGCTCAGCTCTTCGGCCACTATGTGTGGTGGGACTTTAATTCTGCGGCAGGGGCAAGTTACGATGATTTTATATGGGACTTTAATCTAAGCAAAAAAATCTGCTCTAACCAAAAAACTGCAACGGAAATATTTTTTACAGCTCACAACATATTTAACGGATCTCAATATACCTTTAGCGATATTAAAAATCCGGAAAGATGGCTTGAAGCCGGAATACGATTCTCATTTTAAAACAGTTCATTCATATGTTTTTGCTGTTATTACAATGTTATAAGCCTTGTATTTAAATTGGTTAAACCAATAAAATTTAAGTTCTGTTGTTTGGCATAAACTTTGTGATATTTAATGAAGCTGCGTTAAAAAAGGTTATAACTTTTTGCAAACATGTTAAGACCAACATGTAATATAAACAGCATTTATAAAAAAAGGAGGTATGTTATGGCAGAAGAAAAAAGAGAAGAAACCAAAGAACAAATAGCAGTACTTGATGAAGGCATTAAGATGGATGATATTGTAGATTCTTTTGGGATTTGTTGTTCTGGCCCACTTACTCCGTTTAGATAATTAATTTTTTAAAAAAGGGGGAGTGCCGCTTCCCCTTTTTTTTAACTTTCTCTATACTCTATGAAATTTTCACGATACCTCAAGGTATATCCTTACGAAGAAAGCCCAAGCCAACTGTTGCTTTTTTCCACCCGTAAGATGTCAAAGATCATCCTTAATAAAGAAACGTATCAGGCCATTGAAAATAATGTTGAGCTTTCTCCTTCCGATGAGGCTTTGTTATCAAAGCTTGGCATGATAGTTCATGACAAAGAGGAGGAAAAGCAGGCCGTTTTCAGACTTTTCGATAATCTTAATACAAAAAATAACGGTGTGCATGTCATAGCTGTTCTTAATCTGGACTGTAATTTTGCATGCACATACTGTTATGAAGGGGGCATGAAGGGAAAGCTCTATATGTCGGATGAAACTGCGGATCATCTTGTAGATTTCATCAAAAAAAAATTCCCGCGCCATAAAAAATCTCTTCTTATAGATTTTTTCGGAGGAGAGCCCCTTTTGAGCATTGGCCTTATTAAACGTATTTCCAAAGCATTAAGGTCATTTACCGAAAGCAGAGGAGCCTCTTACAGCTTTACCCTTGTCACAAATGGTTCTCTTTTTACCAAAAAGACGGCAGAGGAGCTGGTTGCCTTAGGGCTTGAAGGTGTTAAAATCACTTTAGACGGCCCTGCCGAAACTCATAATCAATCAAGGCCTTTTAAATCAGGTGCCAAAAGCTTTGCTACCCTCATCAAGAATATCAAAGAGACTTGCGATCTTGTAAAAATTGGCATAGGTGGAAATTTTACCAAGGACAACTACGATAAATTTCCTTTGCTTCTTGATTATATGGCAAGAGAAGGGCTAACGCCGGATAAAATTGCCTCAGTAAAGTTTGACCCTGTAATGAAACAGCCCGAAGGGAATTTTTCGCTGCCCGAATACGGAAGCGGCTGTACTTCAGTTAATGAGCCATGGCTGATGGGTGTTGTTGCGTACTTGCGTGAAGAGATTTTAAAAAGAGGATACAATACGCAAAAGATTATGCCCATGACCTGCATGGTAGAATCTACAAACTCCTATGTGGTAAATTTCGATGGCGTTGTTTGCAAATGTCCTGGTTTTATAGGTAAAAAAGGTTATGAAGTCGGAGATCTTCTGACAGGCACAAAAGATTGTGCCTCTTATAAGCCCGGTATCTGGAAAAACGAGGACTGCGCCGGTTGTGAATATTTGCCTCTTTGTTATGGAGGATGTAGGTATATGACGTTTTTGCGCAATGGAACTATAGATACGGTTGATTGCCAAAAAGCCTATCTTGATGCCTCACTTGAAGCATTGGTCAAGCAGGACATTAAATATAAATTAAAAGCGGATAACCGATAAGGCCAATCGCACCGTTTTTTTCTACTGTTTGCAAATTCGTCAAAAATTCAATCCGGCAGCATATCATAAAAATACAGCATAGTATCCGAGCGCGTAATAATGCCTATTATGCTCCCGTTTTCAACAACCGGAAGCCTTCCTATATCATGCTTCGCCATTAGTTTTGCAGCCTGAATAGGGCTTTTTCCCGGATCGATTGTTACAATTTTTGTGCTCATAAATGCTTTTACGGGAGATACCAACTGAGATTCTTTTTTTATTTTAATAAAATCTCTGCGTGAAATTACTCCAACCAGTTTTTCTCCTTCAACAACAGGAAGCCCGGTACAGCCCTTTTTCTTCAGTATGGAAGCAACCTTTCCCATAGACATGTCAGATTCTACAGTAAAAACCGGAAAAGACATTAAATCGCTTATCTGTACGGATGCCTGCTGATTGCCTTCAATGAGTTCTGTGATCCATTCCTCAACCGCATTGGGATTAACTGATTTCAACATTGCAGAAGCGGCACCGGGATGCCCTCCTCCGCCCATGCTGCGCATGATTGAACCAACATCTAAACCTTCTGCATTACTGCGGGCAATAACCATACACCTGTCTTTTTCTTTATTGCTGAATATTCCGAATGTAGCATCAACATTTAAAATCTCTCTGTACATACCTACAACAACGGCAAGGCTGTTTACATGTCCTTTAATTGCAAGTTTATTAATGCTGATAGAATAGCCGTTTATTTTTGATCTTTTTGCAGTTTGCAACATTTCAAACAGAATATTTTTTTGTTTTTCCCCGTATGCCTGGCGCAAAAAAGAACTGACAATGTTTAAGTCCGCCTTTTTTTCAAGAAGAAAACCTGCCATATAGGCATCTTCTGCTGTTGAAGATGAAAAGCTAAGATGCCCTGTATCTTCATAAAGGCCGGTTAGAAAAAGAGTTGCCTGCATAGGAGATATTTTCTTTTTTTCTTTTTTCAGCCTGCGCACCATAAGAGTTATGTTTGATCCGACTTCTTCCCGGCACTTCCACGCTGCTGTTATATCACCGTCACCTCTATGGTGATCCCATAATATGATCTCAAGATCTTTTCTTGTTGAAAGTGCATCTAACCGGTCAAGACGGTTCCAGTTGCTTGTATCAACAACAATTAATTTTTTAACCTTATCAAAATCAATTTCAGCGGGTGAATGCATATCAAATATGTCTTTATGGATAGAAAGAAAGGCCTTGACATTGGGATTTATCATTTTTGGAAGAACACAAACAGCATCGGGATATAAAATTGTTGCAGCAATCATGGATGCAAGAGCATCAAAATCCGTGTTTTTATGTGTTGTAATAATTTCCATCAATAGCAGTCCGCAATTCTTTACTGTTTATCTTAATTCCCAATATTTTTAACACAAAGAATATATTAAGTACAGAAAATTGATAATATCTTGTAATATATAATTATATTCTTAAGTGTTCTTAAATGTAAATGTTACTCAAAACAAGCTTCTGAAATAATATATCGGCAGTTTCTATAAAAACGATAATAAAATAATATATTTCCCGCTTATAGCTTTTCACAAAACAACATTCTTATTGATACTTACTACATGACCGGTCATTGAATCCGGCTATCATGCAAAACAAACAGATTTGCTAAAATCAATGTAATTATATCTTAAAAAAATATTGACATATTAGACATAGCATGATGAATAGAGTTTATCTTAACTCTTCTAAAATATTCAGATTTAGACATTTGCTTTAATAAGTTGTTCAGGTGCCGGGTATGACTACATTTGAAGCTAATCGATCAGTATTTATTATAAACAAGGTTGGGTCTGCTACAATTTTTTAGTATTTTCTTGTTTTTCGAATTATATTCTGCAGGTCTTTGATTGAGGAGTGATATGACGAAATCAAAAGAAGAAAAAAAAGCGTTTATTATTACCAGAGATTCCGATTTTCGTGATGCCCTTGCGTCAGGTCTGGATGAGCTTTCTTACAAAATCATAGTCCACAAAGATGCTTCCAATGCCTTTTCAGAATTGGAGAATGAGTTAACGACGGCCCTGGTTATCATAGATCGCGAATGTTCCAATGATAATACAGATTCGGAAATTTACAGGTTAAATAAAAAATGTTGCACGAGCATGAATCAGATAGTTGTTCAGGTGTATAATGAAGATAATCACAAAATTAGCAGTGTATCTGCAAGTAAGGCGGATTTTTTTATGTTCAAACCTGTTAATCCCGAATTGCTCCGGTGCCAGCTTCTTGCCGCAGACAAGCATAGATATAACTTATTAGAACTGATGGAAATCAAGGAAAAAGCGGAAATACACAAAAAAGAATTGGTTTTGATGGAGCAGCAACATGAAGATGCGTTTTCAAGGGCAAACACCCTGACGGTTGAATCGGAAATATCCCGATTGGAGTTGGACCAGATTTTCAAAACCGTTGCAGGCTGCATAATGCTCATTGATAAGGATTGTAATGTCATTCGCGCTAATGATGCTATTTCAAAGGTTACCGGCTTGACAAGAATAGAGCTTCAGGGGAAAAAATGCTTTGAGACCTCTATTTGCGGATGTTGTAATACGCCGAAATGCCCTTTTGCCAGGATACAAGGAGGCGAGGCGCGCGTTGAAATTGAAATACAAAAGACACTTCCAGATGGTGAAATCGCACACTATATTATCATCGCAACACCTCTTCGTACCTTCGGCCCTGAATTTGTGGGTATCGTCACATTCCTGACGGATATCACGGACCGGGTAAAAGCTGAAAAATCCCTTATAGAAACAAAAGAAGCTTTAAAAATAAGTGAAGAGAAATACAAACAGCTTAGTATTGTGGATGACCTTACCGGGCTTTTTAACAAGAGGTGTCTTGATACACAACTTGAAGGAGAGATCTCAAGAGCACTCAGATATGGCCGGCCTCTATCACTTCTCCTTATGGACATTGATAACTTCAAAACTGTTAATGATACTTACGGTCACAGCCAGGGTGATAAGGTTTTGGCAGGATTGGCCCAGGTACTAAGAAGTTGTATCCGGGATTCTGATTTAGCCTTCCGATACGGAGGCGAGGAATTCGTTGTTATCCTTCCTGAAACTTCGGTTGAAAATTCCACTAAAGTAGCAGAGAGAATCAGGCAGTCTTGTGCTTCTTTTTCCTTTTCTGTGAATTCTTCTGAGGAATTTGCTGTGACTTTGAGTATCGGGTGCACCCAGTATGTACCGTGTGAAAAGCAGCAAGCCTTTGTCTCAAGAGCAGACAAACACATGTATTGTGCAAAAAATGAGGGAAAGAACAGGGTTATCTGCGACAATGAAGGATAGCATCCTTTTTTCAAGCTTTGTCAAAGCAGACAGAAATTTATGCAAACATGTAATATGAGAAAATTGCTATGAACTTATTTAAAAAACACCCTACTCTTTTTATGGGAATAGGCATCACTATACTTTTTTTATGTATAAGCTTATTTCGTACCGATTTTCTTGATACTCTTGAATATAAACTCTACGATGCTATGATGGGATTACGCGCAGACCCTGAATCATCAAGCAACATAGTAATAGTTGATATAGATGATGATTCGATTGAAAAAATCGGTCGATGGCCCTGGTCACGTGATATTATTGCGAATGGCATCAAAAAGATAAATTTGGGAAATCCCAAAGTAACAGGGCTCAATCTTATACTCAGCGAACCTGAAGAAAGCACCGGATTAAAAACTGTTGAAAAACTGGAAGACAAATTTACAGCCATTTTTTCAAAAGATACCGGAAAAACATATAGCAATTACCTTAATGTTTTGCATGAGACCAGAGAAAAACTGGATAATGACAAAAAGCTTGCCCAGGCAATCAGCGAATCCGCCAATATTGTTTTGCCATTTTATTTCAAAGAATCTGCCGTAACGGGCAATGATACAAAAGAAGCCGATGATATATTATACGAATATTCAATCCAGAAAATAAAAAGTCCTTCCGGCGCGTTACACTACCGGGCTGATAAAATAATACTTCCTCTTCCTTCATTTCTTAAAGCATCGGCAGGTATAGGTCATCTTAACTTCGGCAATGACATGGATGGTATTGCAAGAAGAGAACGTCTCGTCTATGAATGTCGTGGACTTTATTATCCATCATATACCTTAAAGCTTGCTTGTGCCTACCTTGATATTCCAAGGGAAAAACTTTCAGCCGAATTGGGTTCAAGCGTTACTCTCGGTAATCTTAAAATACCTACTACTTTTGCTTCGGAGCTTCTTATTAATTTTAAAGGTCCCCGCGGCGCATTTAAAAAATATTCATTTTTTGATGTTATAAACGACAAAATTCAGCCGGATGTTTTTAAAAACAAGCTTGTTCTTGTCAGTGCATCCGCAGCCGGAATCATGAACCCTATCAGCACGCCAACCGATCCGGCTTTACCTGTGGGCGAGTTTTCCGCTAATGCCGTCTGGACAATACTTAACAACAATTTTATCTTGCAGCCATACTGGTCACCGGTTGTTGAACTTGCGGCCATAATTATAATAGGCCTTATTATCACATTTGTTTTTTCAAGATTAAAAGCAAAAACAGTTGGTGCCGCATTCATTATAATGATCATATTGCTTATAGGAAGTTCGGCATACTTTTTTGCTTCCAAAGGATACTGGGTCCGCGTTGCTTATCCTGCTCTTGAGCTTGTCATTGGCTATATTGGAATAATAAGTCTTAGATATTTTGTAACCGAATCCAAAAAAGATAAAATCGAAGTGGAATCGGCTGAAACAAACCGGATGCTTGGGCTTTCTTTTCAGGGTCAGGGCATGCTTGATATGGCCTTTGATAAATTTCGGCGAATTCCGGTAGATGATCAGATGAAAGATATTCTTTATAATCTTGCACTTGATTATGAAAGAAAAAGACAATTCAACAAAGCCGCAGCAGTATATGAATATGTGGAAGGACATGACAAAAAATTTAAAGATGTTTCGGAAAGAAAAAAGAAACTAATCAAAGCCAGTAATACTATGGTATTCGGGGACGGTATGTTCGGTGCATCCCCTTCTTCAGACGGTTTTCTTTCAACAGCCACAGGAACAAAACCCACACTGGGCAGATACGAAATACAAAAACAACTCGGAAAAGGAGCAATGGGAATTGTCTACCTGGGGCTTGACCCCAAGATAAACCGGACAACGGCAATAAAAACTTTCCAGTTCAGTGAAGAAGACCATACGTTGGAAGAAATTCAAAATATGAAAGAAAAATTTTTCCGGGAAGCAGAAAGCGCCGGAACTCTTTCACATCCGAATATTGTAACTATTTACGATGCCGGAGATGATCAGAACCTCGCATACATAGCTATGGAATATCTTGAAGGTGAAGACCTGGAAAAATATACCGTAAAAGAAAATCTGCTTCCTATCCCCAAAGTTATTGATTATATTGCAACCGTTGCTGAAGCACTTGATTATGCCCACCAAAAAGGAATTATTCACCGCGATATCAAACCGGCAAACATAATGCTTTTAAAAAGCGGGATAGTTAAAATAACTGATTTCGGTATTGCGAGAATAACTGCTACTTCACAGACTCAAACCGGTGTTATCAAAGGCACGCCGTATTACATGTCGCCTGAACAGTTTTCAGGAGAAAAGGTTGATGGAAGATCTGATATATTCTCTTTAGGAACAATGCTGTTCCAGCTTTCAACCGGTCAATACCCTTTTGCCGGGGACAGCCCTGCTGCATTGATGAATCAAATCATGAATGTAAAACATCCCGACCCGAAACAGATCAACCCAAAGATAATAAAATCTCTTGTAACAGTCATTGACAAAGCATTGGAAAAAGAAAAGGAAAAACGTTATAAACGGGTATCTATGATGGCATCAGATCTTAGAGCAATCGGCAAAAGAATTGATGAGGTTATCGCCAGGATGAAACCGAAAAGTAATGTTTGATTGTGTATTCATCTGGTATAATATGCATGGCAGGGTGTGAATAACACTTTAAAACTTTATAATTAATCTTAAAAGAAATATATATTTATCTTGCTTGACCCCAACAACTTTTTATTATATAAGGGAAAAGTTAGATTGTTTTAAATTTAACAGATCGAATCCACATTATCTTTTGTATTCGTATATATAGGAACATAGCTTACATGGCAGTTGTTGAATCAGCAGGCATTAGTGATGTCGGAAGAAAAAGAAAACAGAACGAAGATGCCATATATATCGACAATTCCATGAACCTTTTTGTAGTTGCTGATGGTATGGGCGGACACAATGCCGGAGAAGTGGCCAGCTCTATTGCTGTGGATACTATCCGTGATTATATGAAACGTTTTGAAGATAATACTATTGGTGTCGAGGAGCTTAAAGATTCTGATATCTCTCTTTCAAAAGACGCTAACCGGCTTATTTCAAGTATTCATCTTGCCAATAAAGGAATTTATAGTTTATCTAAAAGCAATGAAGCATATGAAGAAATGGGAACAACTGTTTCAGCGGTTCTTTTTACTGAAAATAATTTAATTGCAACCAATGTGGGCGATAGCCCGATTTATCTTATACATAATGGTAGCATAGAACTACTATCTGTACCACATACTGTTTTAGCTGAACAGATGGCTATTGATCCGCAAAGGGCCAAAATGCTTGAGCACCATTTCAAGCACATGTTAACCCGGGCTGTCGGCATAAAAGAAACGATAGAGCCTGATATATACGAAACTCCCTACTTCCAGGGAGACGTATTAGTATTAAGCTCAGACGGACTATCAGACAATGTTACGCCTGAAGAGATACTTGAAACAGTAAGACAAGAACACCCTCAGAAGGCATGCAGTTTGCTCGTTGATCTTGCAAATGAACGCGGCGGCAATGATAACATAACCGTTATTGTTTTAAAGGTTAAGAATAAAAAAAATCGAAACGGCCTGATGAAAGGATTGATGTCAAAGCTAAAAAACTTTTTTAAATAGTTTTTTATTATTACTAACCTTTTTAAATGAGGTATTGCAATGCCGACTCTAACACTTAAATTCAAAGATAATGTTATTTCCGAATACGTTCTTGAAAAAGAGAAATCGATTAATATCGGAAGGCGGGAAGATAACAATATTGTTATCGACAATCTTGCCGTATCCGGTCACCATGCCAAGATAGATTCGGTTGGTGAAGGTTTTTTGTTAACCGATCTTCAAAGTAAAAACGGCTCCTTTGTTAACGAACAGTATGTAAGTTCACACTGGCTTCAACATGGAGATAACATTACAATAGGCAAACATAGTCTTTCTTTTCAATACAAAGATACTGAAACCAAACCCGAAGCCACCGCTTCAGAAGATATGGATCAGACTATGGTTATGGATACCGATGCGTACAAATCTATGCTTGCTAAGAGTACTCCTAATGCCGCTTCACTACAGGCAGCTAAAACTCAGATAACTGAACCTGCCGCTATGCTATCATTTATATCAGGGGGAACAGGAGAAATAGGGCTATTAAAAAAACTTTTCAAAATTGGAAAAGCATCAACAAATGACATAGTAGTAGGCGGATTTCTGGTAGGCAAGGTTTCAACCACTATAAGCAAAAGGCCAAGCGGATATTTTTTAAGTCATGAAAGCGGGTCAAAACCAAAAGTCAACGGAACTGCTGTAAGTGAATCTGTTAAACTTAAGGATTTTGATGTTATAGAAATCGGTTCTGCAAAGATGAGATTCTTGTTAAAATAGCTTATATGTTGTGAATATTGTCATTGATTTTGTTGTTTCAAATAATTTTAATGCGAGAGTTGATAATCTTCGTATCAATAGTAATGTTTTTTTGCAAAACACTATATACTTCTATTTTTCCCCATCCGCTTCATTTCCCAAGACTGCCCAATTTTTATTTTCCATTTAACACAGGAGACCTTTAATGGAATTTTTTCATAATGACAAACCAACAACACCGGAACAAAAGAGCATCTACACAGAAGGTGAAAATCCCGAGAAAGATGCCTGGTATGTCGCTTTTTTTATTGAAAATCACCTCGATTATAACTCATATCCCGAACAGGTTGCAACTCCCGAACAGGTGAGGTTTATGGTTTATACTCAAGAAGACGAGCGTTATTATCCATGTTCCGATAAAATGTTTGAAAGCATAATGAATCGTAATGATCAAGCTTTTGTGCATGAAAAATATAATGCTGTTCTTGAGCGGATACTTAATGTTGTAGATGATCAGATAGAAGATGAAAACGAAAATAATTTTCTCAAATCTTTAATACAAATTAAGTTCATGCATGAAACAAAAGATACTATTATGCTCCCGTCGCGTCTTGAAAAGCGGCTGCTTAGAATATTCATCAATCATTCAAACATACTAGATCCTTATTTATGTGACAAAGCCTTTCGGAATGTTTCTACCAGAAAAACCTTGAAATCGGAATCCTGCAAAAAAGCCTTAAACATTGTAGACCCATCATATTTTAAAGATATTCCAGGTACAATTTCCGATATCAGAAAACTGGCTGACTACCTTGAACTTAAAAGACTATTTACTCTTTGTGTAGAAAATTCCCTTTGGACATCCGCTAAATCGGCCGGATATACTGAAGAAGATTTTTTGAAAATATTCGAAAGAAAATTTACAGGAAATGGAGCCGAACTGCTTTTTGACCTTCTTTGCAAAAGCGACAGTAATAGCGGGCAGGAGTTGCGCAAGAAGATTCTATGGCTTATAGACGAAGCCGGTGAAGCTGTTGTGGATATAACAATCGTAAAATATCTTGCAAAACTTGGTCATAAAATAATTCTGGTGTTTAAGGAAGGGCCTCTTTTTACAAAAGCTACTTTTTATGATGCAATGGGAGATGAAACCATGGCTGAAGATCTTAAAGGAACATATTTTATAAAAGACAGCCATCTGGGGAAAAATGAACTGATCAGGATTATAAGAAGCGATAATGATATCATGGCAATATCGGACGGAATTTTTGAAAATATAAATCTTCTTCTTACATCTACAACTTTTGCCAGGTTTTTCAAAGAAGTCGATTTTATTATTTCAAGGGGTTATGACCAGAAAAGGCGGTTTTTCAACTCCCATTTCCAATTCACACAGGATATTTTTAATATTTCATCCGGTGAAAACGATTCGGTAAATATAAGCTACAAACCAAAACATCCTTCTGTGATTAAATTTTCCTATGAGAGTTTAGAAATAAAGGCAAATACAATTATCAACCAGATGTCTGAATCTAAGAAAAAGGGTATGACTGTTATTTTTTACAGTGGCATAATTGGTTCTATCCCAGGAAAAATTAAAATGGCCAAAAAAATTATGTCCGTTTTCATCCAGCATCTTAGGGAACGCTTTTCTATGACATTTATAATTAATCCTTCAGAATACTACGAAGAAGGGATGGATGCCGATGATCTGATGTATATGTGGGAAATAGTACAAAGAAGCGGTTTGATCGACATATGGAGATTTCAGACATATGATGACATAGTTGAAACTTTTCAGATCCTGGGAAGAAAAGTTCCTCCCGAATGGGTAGGTAAAGATGCAACGTTTAGCACCGGGTGTACAAAAGAGATGAAAATAGCAAGTGAAGTCCTCAAAAAACATCCCGAAATGCAAATCAGTGGTCCTTCAGAAGATAAATTTATGAGACGAAATGAATATGGAGTGGGCAAGATGTATGACCAGAGGCTTGGCGCTATCTGCAATTTCTAATTCTTTTTTAAGACTTGATCGACTTTCAATATTAGCTAAAAAGACTATTTAAAGAGCCAGTTTCAAAACGCCCCATTTTGGCCGATCTCTGCGTTGGGCTCAAATTTCGCACGAAGTGACACGTAGTGAAGCATAAGCGCTAACCTTTAGCGCTATCCTCAAAATACTAAATTGTATTCCTGTGGTTGAAATTTTCTCCCGCCTTGAGCTTGAGCAAGCTGAAACGTTTTGAAAGTGGCTCTAAAGTTTTACTATATTGTGCCGATAAATAAATAGACAGCTGTTTAGCACCTCGGAAGTAAAACGTTGGATTTTTTTATGGGTATGTATGTGATCCACTTCAAATACTTCCTTATTCAATCGGAAAGGGAAAAAAAGAGATGTTTGTAATTATAGGTATTGTAGTGGTTATTGTAAGTGTTTTTGGGGGTTTTGTGTTGGAAGGAGGCCCTTTAGCTGTCATTATACAGCCGGTTGAATTTTTGATTATAGGTGGTGCAGCACTTGGAGCGCTTTTCATTTCGGCCCCGGCCAGCCTTCTTAAAGATGTAATGGGTAAAATAATTGGTACAATGAAAGGCTCTTCAATAAGCAAGCAAACATACCTTGATCTTTTAAAGCTCCTGTTTGATGTTTTTCAGTTAAGCCGTAAAGACGGACTTATAGCTCTTGAGGGCCATATTGAAAATCCTGAAAAAAGCACAATTTTTACCCAATACCCTAAATTTTTAAATAATCACCATCTTCTTCATTTCATATGTGATACATTTCGTCTTGTAGTGCTTGGAGGGGTAGCTGCCCACGATATGGAAGCTCTTATAGACTGTGATATTGAAACTCATCACAGCGAAGGATCAAAACCGGGCATGATTCTTCAGAAAATCGGTGATTCAATGCCTGGGCTTGGCATCGTGGCTGCTGTGTTAGGTATTGTTATAACAATGCAGGCCATTGATGGTCCGCCTGAAGTAGTTGGACATAAGGTTGCGGTTGCTCTTGTAGGAACCTTTCTTGGCATATATCTTTCGTATGGTTTTATTCAGCCACTTGCCACAAATATCGATTTGGCCAATGATGATGAATCTAAAATCTATGATGCAATCAAGGCGGGTATGATAGCCTTTGCAAAAGGACTAAATCCTATAATAGCAGTAGAATTTGCAAGGCGCTCTATTCCAAGTGATTACAGGCCTGAATTTCAGGAAATGGAAAACCATGTAAAGGGTAAATAAAATGAACGATGAAACACTTCCCCCGATTATAGTTATTAAGAAAAAAAAAGGCCATGGCGGTCATCACGGAGGAGCATGGAAGGTTGCATATGCAGATTTTGTTACTGCTATGATGGCACTATTTATAGTTTTATGGATTGTAGGACAAAGCAAAGAGGTAAAACAATATATCGGCGCCTATTTTAATGACCCGGGAATTTTTGAGTCCGGCAGAACCGGAGGTATTCTCCCTGAAAAGGAAAAAGCTATGTCCTTGCCGCCTTCGCCGATACCGGCAGACAAACGTGCCTTTGAAATGGAGACACTAAAAGCAGAAGCGTCAAAAATCTCAAAAACTATAGACCAGACTCCGGAATTTGACAGGTTTAAGGATAAGATTATGGTATCTGTGTCAAATGAGGGTATGCGAATTAATCTTGTTGAGGCATCCGAAGGCCTTTTTTTTGATATAGGCAAGTCTCAAATAAAGCCTGAAACGGTAAAGTTATTACATGTACTTGCAGCATCACATCTGGGCAAACTAAAAAACGGAATCATAATTGAGGGCTACACAGATGCAAGGCCCTATGTATCTTCTTCCGGCTATTCCAACTGGGAACTAAGTACTGAAAGAGCCAATAGCGCAAGAAAGATACTGGAAGAAGGCGGCTTGCGAAAGGATCAGATACTTGAAGTGCGAGGTTTTGCAGACAGAAATCTAAGGCTTCCTGATAAGCCTTTAGACTTTTCAAACAGAAGGGTAAGCATTCTTTTACCCCTGTCATGGTCTGATAAAAAGGGATCTGCGCAAACGGATCAATACGCACCCATTAATATGTCTAAACCTGAGATACAGAAAATTGGTAATATTGTTAGGGAATAAGTAATACAGGCAATTCGGAGGTTTCAGCTATCCTGTGAGATATACCGCCCAACCAGTATTGGCTGAGCCAGTCTTTCCCGGTTCTGCCCATCACAATCATAGAAGCATTATTCTTTCGCGAAACATTGATAAGTTCAGGCACTGTCCGTCCGGAGGTCAGACTTGTTTCCGAATCAATACCCGCATCTTTCAGACGATTTTGGTATTCTTCAAGTCTCTTGCGGCTTTCTTTTTTAATTTCCTTAAACTGGTCAGGGCTCATAGCTTTAGTTATTTTAAAACCGATATTATGAGCTACTATAATTTTAGAAGCTAATCCCTTAAGAGATATCAGAGCTTCAAGTGCGTTTTCCGAAGGGCATGACCAATCTGTAGCAAGCATGGGACGGTCAAAAATATGCTCATTAACCTTTGTTATTATTTCTCCGTCTTTTTCATATTCAGCCAGGTACTTGTTCATCAATATCGGGATAGGGCTGCGGCGTGCAAGATCCAGCAGGTGTGTTCCCACATAAACTTTTTCCAGTAGTGAGCGTTTTTTGCTTCCCGCGACAATTATATCCACTTTTTCTTTTTCAGCTATGGAAAGTATTACGGCATTCGGCATGCCGACTTCAATTTGTATTTTGCTTTTAACACCTTTTTTCGCAAGAATATCAACCCAATTCTCAAATTTATCTGAGACTTTTTTCTTAATTTCCAATTCTTTTTCTTTTTGATAACCTCCATAAGGAACAAAAGCGACACTGTCTCTTGGAATAACATAAACCAGCACAACTTCTTTAAGACCAATTGCTCTAAGATCTGTTATCTCCTCAAGAGCGCTAATTGCATTGTCTTTAAAACGTGTATTAAACAATATTTTTTTAAATTTCATTTTTCACCTGCCCCAGAAAAAGATAAAAGTTACTAATATATAAACCGGAATAAGTATCAAAAGTGTATATTTGATGATATAGCCGAAAAAGCTGGGCATAGGAGTGCCTGCTTCTTCGGCTATGGATCGTACCATAAAATTGGGGGCATTGCCGATATAGCTGCAAGCTCCAAAAAAAACAGCTCCTGTAGAAATGGCCTCAAGATATATCGGGTGTTCGGCAATAAGATAAGCTATGGCAGCCGATTCCGGTAATGATGCGCAATAACTTCCCAAAGCAGTATTGAAAAAAGTCAGATAAGTGGGTGCATTGTCAAGAAAGCTCGAAAATACCCCTGTAATCCAGAAAAAATGAACCGGATCCTGAACTGAATTAATAATAAAAGCCAGGGCTCCTTTGCTGCCTGCTTTTAAAATCAGCAAACATGGAATCATAGTAATAAAAATACCAATAAAAAGATAAGCAACTTCAATGATCGGTGCCCATGAAAAATTATTTTCTTCATAAACGGTTATGTTTGTGGTTACAATTGATAAAGTTCCTATCATAAGTAAAAGCCCGTTACGAACCAGATCCTGCACAGAAGTATGTACACCAAAGATTGATACTTCTCCCCAGTCTGCTATGCCGCTCATAAGAACTGCGCCTACAATTGCTGCTATTAAAAGAAAATTGTGCTTTCCCTCTATCCCGAAAGGTACTTTTTTATTTAGGTTTATTGGTGAAGGTTTCTCGCGACGGTAGTGATATGAATCCATAAAAAAATAAATTATAAGAAGTAATCCTGCAACCAGAATCATATGAGGAGCAATATTAAGTGTCCAGAAAAAAGGCACGCCATGTAAAAAACCCAAAAAAAGCGGTGGATCACCCAAAGGCGTCAGGGCACCGCCTACATTGGCGATTAAAAATATAAAAAAAACCACCATAAAAGTTCTGTTTTTGCGATGGCTGTTTGCCCTCAAAAAAGGACGTATCATAAGCATTGCTGCTCCGGTAGTACCCATCCAGGAAGCCAGCAAAGTTCCTATTATAAGCATGCAGGTATTTACAACAGGAGTCCCAACCAGAGTACCGCGCAGCAAAATACCACCCGATACGGCATAAAGTGACCAGAGCAGTATAATAAAAGGTATGTAATCAATGATTATAATATGAAGGATTTCATATAAAGCAATTCCGCGAAATATAGCCAACCCTGGAATGGCTAACAGAGCTGCCCAGAAAAAGGAAATTTTGCCGAAATGATGATGCCAGAAGTTTGGGGCAAGAAGAGGAAAAAGAGCTATTGAAAGAAGCATAAAACCAAAAGGTATACAACTCCAGAGCGGAAGAATTTCTCCTATGTTCATATGATTTGTCGGCGATTCGGTGTCGCTGCCAAAAACAATTGCAGGAATCACTAGTGCTATTAGAAACAAACCGAAAATAATCTTTCTGTCAATCTTCATATGTTACATTCCTCTTTTAGTGAGGCTGATGTATATTAAATTTGATCTAAAATAACAAGTGAGCCACTTTCAAAACGTTTCAGTTTGGTCAAGCTCAAGGCGGGGGAAAATTTCAACCACAGGAATACATTGAGTATTTCGAGGATTGAAATTTGAGCCCAACGCAGAGATCGGCCAAAATGGGGCGTTTTGAAACTGGCTCAAGTATTTGTCCTTTTGGAAAACCTATTCTAGGCAAATCACGTTGTCAAGCAAATTACAATTTATGATCTTTTAGGCAATTTTAATCTTTATCTTATCCGGAAAAAGCTCATTGATATTTTCAGCACTGCAAATCCCCCTTTCGGTGATAAAACCGGTAACAAGCCTTGAAGGGGTAACATCAAATGCAAAATTAGCAGCAGGACTTTCTTTTGGAGTAATAAGAACGCTTTTTATAATATCTATATCAAGTCCCTGAACATAACGCACTTCATCCGGATCTCGCAACTCAATAGGCATATCTTTTATATTATCAATATTCCAGTCAAAAGTGCTTGATGGAAGAGCTACATAAAAAGGGATATTATTATCTTTTGCGGCCAAAGCTTTCAGATAAGTCCCTATTTTGTTGGCAACATCTCCTTTATATGTTGTTCTGTCGGTTCCAACAATTACAATGTCAACCATGCCGTTTTGCATAAGGTGCCCGCCTGCATTGTCGGTTATTACCGTATGTTTTACACCGCTTTTTCCCAACTCCCATGCAGTTAATCGTGCTCCCTGATTAAGCGGTCTTGTTTCATCAACCCAGACATGGACATCCATCCCTTTTTCATGAGCAGCATAAATTGGAGCTGTTGCTGTGCCGTATTCTACACAGGCAAGCCAGCCGGCATTACAATGAGTTAAAATATTTACTGTAGCATTATTTTTGTTGCGGCTTATCTTCTCTATTATTTCACGGCCATGAAGGCCTATATCCTTGCAGTTTTTAACTTCTTCTTCAGCTATTATTGCTGCCTCATCTCGAGCTGCAAAAATTTTATCCTGAATTTTATCAACAGAAAGAACCTTTTTTAATACTCTGTCAACTGCCCATACAAGATTTATAGCTGTCGGCCTTGCAGATTTTATTCTGTTACACTCATTTACAATAAAATCATTTCCGCCCTGGTTTTTTAAAAGACTAAGTACGGCAAGATAAACCCCGTATGCTGCCGTTACTCCTATAAGAGGAGCTCCTCTAACGTACATATCTTTAATCGCAGTTATCACATCATCAACGGTTTTAAGATCAACGATGATAAACTTGTGCGGAAGAAGCCTCTGGTCAATAATTTTGACGGCATCCTGTTTGTCATCAAGCCATATTGGCCGAAGAGGTATTGGGGGGGGGGATTTTGTTTCTTTCATTGTTTTTTTGCTTTCGATTTTTTTATAAAATATTAGGGTTCAAGAACAACTTGTGTTTTGCAATAAGCTTTTATTCTCTTTATAAAAAAGTATTCGTTCTTACGGTTCAAAAAGTGGCACTATACAAAATTTATCAACATCAACAAGCCCTTTATCGGTAATTTTAAGTTCAGGAATTACAGGAAGGGCGAGAAATGAGAGAGCCATAAACGGATCGGCAAGTAATGAGCCGAAAGATTGAGCAATTGAAACAAGATGTTTCATATCTCTGTCAATATCACAAACGGTTTCATCTGACATCAGGCCGACAATAGGAAGACAAAGCGTTGCGCAAACATTTCCGTCACATGCTGCTGATAGTCCTCCGCCCATTTGAATAACCGCATTTGCTGCAACTTTCATATCTTCATCATTTGTTCCTGCAACAATTATATTGTGGGAATCATGTGCAACGCTTGATGCAATTGCTCCTTTTTTCAGGCTTAAACCTTTGACAAAACCTTTGCCGATATTACCTGTGCTTTTGTGCCTTTCAATAACACAGATTTTTAAAATATCATTTGATATATCGGAAACAGCCATACCGTTTACAATATTTGTTTTTGAAACAATATGACGGGTTATAATCTGATCCGGTATAATTTCTATTACTTTTATTTTTTCAGATTTATAAGAAATGGAAAAATCAATATCGCTTATTTCAACATTCATTGCAGAAGGCAGCAAAACAGGTTCGGGTTTTCTAACCTCATTTTCTATCACCCCGTTTTGCGCCAAAAGCACTCCTCTTGAATACACCTGCTCTATTAAAGGATTATTCAAATCCTTAAATACAACAAAATCGGCATGCCTTCCCGGAGCGATAGCGCCTTTTTCATAAAGGCCGAAATAATTTGCAGGATTTATTGTTGCCATTCGTATTGCAGTAATAGGATCAATTCCGTATCTTACGGCTTCTTGTACCATTGAATCTATATGACCTCTATTGATAATATCGCCGGGGTGGCGGTCATCGGTACACCACATAATCCGATGAAAATTCTTTTCATTCACAAGAGGAAGCAGAACCGAAAGATTTTTTGCAGCAGTACCTTCCCTTATCATTATATGCATTCCGGCTGACAACTTTTCTTTTGCTTCTGCAATTGTTGTGCATTCATGGTCGCTTGAAATGCCTGCCGCTAAATATGCGTAAAGGTTTTTCCCGGATAAACATGGAGCATGCCCATCGATAGGTTTTTTATGTTTTTTTGAAAGTTCTATTTTAGCAAGGATATCCTGATCGCCGTAAATAACACCTGGAAAGTTCATCACTTCCGCAAGTGATACAATGCGTTCGTTATTCATATAGGGAAAAAGATCATTAGCAGTAAGTTTTGCGCCTGAAGTTTCCATATCACTTGCCGGAACACAAGAAGGCAAGGAAAAGTATATATCAATCGGCTGATTCCTGCTTGATTCGATCATATAATCTATTCCGGTTTTTCCCAAAACATTTGCAATCTCGTGCGGGTCTGCAACAACACAGGTAGTGCCTCTGGGAAAAATCGCTCTTACAAATTCCGTTATACAGGACATGGAACTTTCTATATGAACATGTGCATCAATAAAACCAGGTGCAACAATACTGTTTTTAAGATCAACAATTTTTTTTGCCTTATAAGATCCGAAACCTGAAAAAAACCCTCCGGTAACAGCAAAATTTCCGGGCATGATTTCGCCTGAAAACACATTTATGATGCGGGCATTTGTAAAAAGTATGTCTGCTTCTAAATCTCCAAGGGAAGCTTTTATTTTTAAACCAAGGTTCATATCATTATCGGATCTTTTTTAATGTTGGAGGCAAGAAGATTTATTTTATCCATAATATCTTCTATATCCAGGGTTAAAAGCTTTTTATTCTTTACTACCACTTTCCCGGAAACAACCACATCTCTAACATCAGAGCCTGTTGCCGAATATACTATATGCGAGACAGGATGATACATCGGAATCAAATGAGAAACATTTGTGTCTATTATAATGATATCGGCCTGTTTTCCTTTTTCTATGCTTCCGGTTTCATTGCCAATTCCTATAGCTTCTGCTCCTTTAATTGTTGCCATTTTAACTACGGTTTCGGCATCCATAACTGTGGGGTCAAGGACATTAACTTTATGCAACTTAGCTGCGGTATCCATCTCCTTAAACATATCAGAGTCATTATTGCTTGCGCAACCGTCAGTTCCAAGGCCCACTGTGATTCTTTCTTTTAAAATTTTTGGCACAGGCGATATCCCGGATGCAAGTTTCATATTACTCTGGGGATTATGGGAAACTTTTGAGTTATGCGTTGATATAATCTTTATATCATTTTCATCAATCCAAACAGCATGAACAAGAAGTGTGTTTTCATCAAGAATCCCTGTTTGCTCAAGATACTTTACAGGTGAAACCGAATGCTTTGCCATAATTGTATCATATTCATCTTTTGTTTCAGCCACATGAATCTGAAATAGTATATTGTGAGATGAAGCAATCTGTTTTGCTTTTTTAAGTGTCTCTTCCGAACATGTATAGGGTGAATGACAAAAAATTGAGGGTGTAATCAATGAAGATACGTTTTGCCATTTTTGCACAAAATTCAGAGCTGTTTTTATATTGTTTGCCGGATCCAAAACTCCTGGTGCGGCAAAATCAATCACGCCATGCCCTAAAACAGCGCGCATCCCTGATTCAAGCACGGCTTGTGCAACTTCTTCCTCAAAAAAATATCCGTCACAGCAACTTGTAGTGCCCGAAAGAAGCATTTCGGCACATCCAAGATAAGAAGCAACCCTTACAGTTTCGGGATTCATATACTTTGCTTCTAAAGGGAAAATATAATTATTGAGCCATTCGGAAAGCAAAAGGTCATCGCCTATCCCTCTTAAGATAGTCATCGGAAGGTGTGTGTGGGTGTTTACCAGCCCCGGAATTATTATTCCGCCTTGAGCATCAATTATTTCTTTTGCTTCCGGAAGGGGGGCGGTTAAGGGTTTTGATGATACTTCTACTATCTTGCCGTCAGTAATAAAGACAATGCCGTCTTTTATAATATCAAAATCTTTATTGACCGTTACGATTATTCCATTATGAATTATAATATCGTATTTCATGATCAAATCATATCCAGCGCAATGTTTCTGACTTTTTCTGCTGCTTTTTTAATATCTAATGTGAGAAGCTTTCCATTTTCCATAACTACTTTGCCGTTTATAATAGATGTTTTTACATCACTTGCTCTTACGGCATGTACAAGAACAGATACCGGATTATACATGGGAGTAAGATGCGGCTTTTTTGTCTCAATGATTATTACATCGGCTTTTTTGCCTACTTCGATAGAACCGGTTATATCAGATATGCCAAGGGCCCTTGCTCCATCTATGGTTGCCATTTTCAAAACCGATTCGGCATTCATTGCAGTGGGATCAAGAGTACTGACTTTGCCGAGTTTTGCAGCCATATTCATTTCATGGAAAATATCAAGATTGTTATTGCTTGCACAACCGTCTGTTCCGATACCCACGCATATTCCCTGTTCCAATAATTTTGGAACAGGCGCAATGCCTGAAGCAAGTTTCATGTTGCTTTCAGGATTATGGGCAATTTTGGCATCATATTTTTTTAAAAGCGAAATGTCGTTATCGGTCAAATGAACACAGTGACAGGCAAGAAGGTTTGAAGACAATACTCCGATATCTTCTAAGAATCCAACAGGCGTAAGCCCATATTTTGCTTTTATTTGTAAGATTTCACTTTCAGTTTCTGCAACATGGATAACCAGCAAAAGATCATTTTTTTTAGCAAGCAAAGCTGCATTTTTAAGAAGTTCAGGTGCGCAAAGATATGTGGAATGAGGCTCTACGGCAATCTTTATCAAAGGATCATCGCGATACTTTTCGATAAGCATTTTAGTATATAAAAAGCCTTTTTCTATAGGCCCGTAATTTGGCGAAGGAAAATCATAAAGCACTTCACCAACTAACGCACGTAACCCTGCATCAGAAGCTGCCATGGCAACATGGTCTTCAAAAAGATACATGTCGCAAAAGCAGGTGATACCTGATTGAATCATTTCCGCGCAGGCAAGAAGTGCCCCGTCATAAACTCTTTGCTGTGTGAGCTTCGATTCTGCCGGAAAAATATGGTTATTGAGCCAGTCCATCAGAGGCAGATCGTCTGCAAGACCTCTGAATATAGACATTGATGCATGGGTATGCGCATTTATAAGACCAGGCATAATTATGCCGCCTTTTGCATCAATAACCTTTGCAGCCTTATACGAAGAGAGTTCTCCGGTTTTGCCCGTTGCTGTTATGATATCTTTGTTTACAGCCACAGCACCGTTTTCTATTATGGTATTTTCACGGTCCATTAAAACAAGTGTGCCGTTTAATATCAGAATATCCGCAGAAAGCTCATTCATTAATATCTCTTATAACCTTTCTTATTATTACTCCTATTTTGGGAGTTATGTTTCTTGCTGTTTCAATGATTTCATCAATTGAAGAAGGTGAAGGGTTATCAGGGTTATGAACATTGGTTATTGCCGAAAGACCGAGAATCCTCATGCCGGCATGAACACCGGAAATTACTTCCTGCACTGTGGAAAAGCCAACCGCATCGGCGCCTATTGTTTTTAAAAAACGGACTTCTGCGGGAGTTTCAAGGGAAGGTCCCAAAAGCCCGGCATAAACACCTTTCTTTAAAGGCAGGCCATCTTCTTTTGCTGCATTTAAGGCGGATTCAATTAAATTTTTATCATATACTGCACTCATATCAGGAAACCTGACACCCAGGCTATCGTCATTAGAACCAACAAGCGGATTATAGCCGGTCAGGTTTATATGATCTGTTATTACCATTATATCCCCAGAAGAAAATGATGTATTAAGCCCCCCTGCGGCATTTGTTAAAATCAGGAATTTTACTCCAAGTTCCTGCATAACCCTTATGGGAAAAGTAACCTCAAGAGGCGAGTAACCTTCGTAGAGATGAAAACGCCCCTGCAGGACTATAACTTCATGTTCTTCAAATTTTCCAACAAGAAGCTTGCTTATATGGCTTTCAACCGTAGAAACCGGGAAATTAGGAATGTCTTCGTACCGGCAGGAATAAGAAATATCCATTGCCTGCATGCTCTCACTTAAACCGGTACCGGAAAGAATAGCTATTTTAGGGATATTTTTGATATATTTTCTTAAAAACGCAGCGGTTTTTTTTGCAATTTTACCTGATGTTATCATATGATTTTACCAATTTGGAAATGATTTTAATAAATTTAGAAATATTTAATATACTCTTTATAATTAGTCAACAATACCGCTGTCTTTAAAATGTGCAAGTTTTAGCGTATCGCCCGAAACAGTTTTTAAATATCTCGGCAACATAGGTATTTTTCCTCCTCCTCCCGGAAGATCTTTCATATATTGCGGGACACAAAGGCCGGATAATCCATAAAGAGATTGCATTATATTCAGCCCATCTTCAATAGTTGTTTTAAAATGAAGGGTTCCTCTTACCGTATCCAGTTGATGTATATAGTATGGCTTAACCCTTATCATAACGAGCTTTTTCATCAGAGTCTTCATTATGTCCGCATCGTTATTAATACCGCTTAAAAGCACTGTCTGGCAGCCAAGTGGAATTCCGGCATCAGCAAGAGTAGCACATGCAAGAGCGGCTTCTTTTGTTATTTCATCCGGATGATTAAAATGGACATTTATAAAAAGAGGATGATAGCAGCGTAATATATCCGCAAGATCTTTTGTAATCCTTTGAGGAAGCGTGCATGGAATTCTTGTGTGAATCCGCAGTATTTCAATATGGCCGATTGCTCTTAAATCTTTTAAAATATTGCCTAACTTTTTGTCTTCCAAAAGCAAGGGGTCGCCACCTGAAATCACAACCTCACGTATAGTTTTGGTTTTTTTGATATATTCTATGCCTGTGTTAATTGTTTCATCCGTTATTGCCAAAGAGTGCCCGACTTTTCTTTTTCTCATACAAAAGCGGCAATACATTGCACATTCGGCAGAAACCATAAAAAGTACCCTGTCAGGATAACGATGAATCAAGTTTGGTACCGGAGACTGAATTTCCTCACAAAGCGGGTCGGGATCAGTAATAGTATTAAAATCTTCGATTTCTTTCAGATCCGGAATAGCCTGTTTGCCTATAGGGCAATTCGCATGTTTGATTAAGGAAAGATAGTAAGGATTTATGCGCATAGGGTATGTTTTTATTATTTTTTCTATATTATTTTTTTCAACCGGCAATATCTCCAAAAGCTCTTCGGATTTTATTATGCTGTTTTGCACAAGATCATGCCAGTCTGAAAAATCTTTATAATTAAATTGTTTCAAGTTAAATGGGTCCTTAATAATTATATTTATTAACAGAACAAGAATAGTATATTATTAATTATAATAATCAACTAATTCTGTCGATTAAAGAAAATTTATAAATCAACCATGTTGAAAAGCTAAAGAAATGAAAAGAAGATGTAAATGGGCAGGCCCTGATCCTGTGAGCCACTTTCATAACGTTTCAGTTTGGTCAAGCTCAAGGAGGGAGAAAATATTAACCACAGGAATACATTGAGTATTTCGAGGATTAAAATTTGAGCCCAACGCTTAAGATCGGCCAAAATGGGGCGTTTTGAAACTGGCTCCTGTATATATTGATTATTACGATAACAAGTGGGGCTTTGAAGTTCACGCCGATAGAATTCTTTTTGAATTTCTGGTTCTTGAAGGGGCACAGGCCGGTTGGAACTGAATTATATTTTTTTAAAAAAAGAAATAATTACAAAAAGGCTTTTAAATTTTTTGATCCCAAAATAATATTTGCCCATGAATCAAATAAGATAGTACCACTTCTTCCAGATAAAGGCATAATAAGGAACAAACTGTTTTCGTTATGAAGAAATAAAAAACGGCCTCGTAAAAATATAAAATTAAATTTTAAACGAAGCCGTTATATTATCGTTTGCTTCCGCGTTTGGATGCCTTGATTGGATTAACTTTTGTTTTTGCTACAGCAGCGGTTGCAATATGAGTCGCAAAATTGCAATTCCCGTTTTTCCACTTTAAGGAAGGTTCCGGATAGGAAGCGCAATACCAGCCAGAAGAGGTTTCGATGCTTTTACCGCAACCTTTGCATTGTTCAATTATTTCATGGCATGATCCGCCGTTATATGAACAACCTTTAGCTGCCATAAATGGACATTCCCTACCGTTTTTTATTGTTGTACAAACCATTCTTATCACCACCTTTTACGAAATATAAAAGCAAAAAAAAGACCTATGTAAACACTTTAGGCCTTTTATCAAGCTACTAAATTGTATCGAAGGACTCGAAAGCCCATCAAATTTTTGGCTTAATATAATCAATATTATTGCTTTGTCAAGAATAATTATCGACAGCAAGGCAAGAAAATCAATAATTATTTTGCCTTAATTCAAATATGATAGACTCGTAAAAAGCCGGAATATACCTGTTTCGTCATGCCGAACCCGATCCTGCATCCAGTAATTTCAATAGGTTCTGGATACCGGCTTTCGCCGGTATGACGACTTGAGGTGTTTTTATGAATTCATCAAATATAGCCTGCTTTTTATTGTTACAAAATCTTGTCTAAATTTATTCATTATGATAGAAGCGTTCAGATTTTTGTAGTTTTTTCGCAATTAAAACAGAAGCCGATTTTTGCTGCAAACAAAGTGTTGGTTTAGATTTCAATAACTTTAGATAAATTTTATGCAAAGGCCTCAGGGAGAGATTATGCTAAAACGATTTTTACCAAAAGAAACGGGGTTTTTTGAATTTTTCGAACGGCAAATAGCTCTTACCATAAAAGGAGTCGAAGAATTTTTAGAGCTTGTAACAAATGCTGATAATATTGAAGAACGGGTAGAACGGATTAAAGAAATAGAACATCAATCAGATAATGTAACTCACGAATGCTATAGCGCTTTGCGTAAAACTTTTATCACTCCTTTTGATCGCACGGAGATCATTGCCATGATCAAAAAGCTTGATGATATAATGGATGCCACAGATTCGGCAGCTGAGCGCATTTTGATATACGAAGTAACGGAATTTCTTCCTGAAATGAAAGAAATTGCACTTTTACTTTTAAAAGCCTCCATGGAACTTCAGCAAGCATTAAAAATGTTGAATAAGCCCAAAAAGCGGGAGGCCGTACTTAATAGCTGTGTTATTATTCATAAACTTGAAAATAGCGGCGATGATGTTTTACGCAAAGGGCTTGCTAGGTTATTCAAAGAGGAAAAAGATCCTATTAAGCTTATAAAGTATAAAGAAATACTACAGGATCTTGAATGTGCTACAGATTTTGCTGAGGAAGTGGCTAATCTGATTGAAGGAGTAATACTAGAGGAAGATTAGAGATGGCTCCCATATGGTATGTTGTAATATTTACTGTTATTATTGCGCTTGTTTTTGATGTTATCAATGGTTTTCATGACGCGGCCAATTCTATAGCCACCGTTGTTTCAACCCGTGTTCTTTCTCCACGACTTGCCGTAATTTGGGCGGCATTTTTCAATTTTATTGCCATGTTTGTTTTTGCACCAAAGGTAGCGGATACCATCTCTAAAATCATTCATATAAATGCTAATGATCCTGCTTATGTGTATGTAGTATTATCAGGTCTAATCGGAGCAATTGTATGGGATTTACTGACTTGGTGGTGGGGGCTTCCGACCAGCTCCTCCCATGCTCTGATAGGCGGTTTTGCGGGTGCCGGAATTACATATGCAGGCTTTTCTGCACCAAGGTGGGATAAATTATTTGCTACAATTACTTTTATACCGGTAGCACCTCTTATGGGTTTTGTGCTTGGTTTGCTTTTTATGTTCCTTGTATTATGGATTTTCAGGAGATGGCGCCCAAAACAGGTGGACAATTTATTCCGGAAAGGTCAACTTTTTTCTGCAGCTCTTTATTCACTTGGGCATGGAGGTAATGACGCCCAGAAAACCATGGGAATTATTATTGCCCTGCTGGTTGCTTCCGGCGTCATGGATAGCACAGTCACTCTCAGTCTGAGTGATTTTTCCACAGCATGGATTATACTGTCATGCCACCTTGCGATGGCTATAGGTACTGCATTTGGGGGCTGGCGGATAGTTAAAACAATGGGTATGAAAATTACCAAGTTAAAACCTGTTGGAGGGTTCTGCGCCGAAACAGCCGGAGCTCTTACACTCTTTTTTGCAACCTATGCGGGGATTCCTGTTTCAACAACGCACACCATTGCAGGATCAATTGTCGGAGTAGGATCTACATCCAAGCTTTCAAGCGTAAAGTGGGGTGTAGCGGCACGCATAGTCTGGGCATGGGTTATTACTATTCCTGCTTCAGCCCTTGTTGCTTCATTATTTATGTATGCGATGCAATTTTTGCATCCTCATTTTTGAAGGTCCCGTTCCTTTTTCAAAAGGTCCATAGCTTTATCTCCATCCGCCTGGGACCATCGTTTAAAGGAATCAATCTTTATATCAAAGATATTCAGTGTTCTTGCCACACTTTGATCTACTATATCCTGGATTGTTGCAGGTCTTGTATAAAAGCTTACAGCAGAAAGAGTGATGATAGCGCCTATATCGACTGCCTGGGACATCAACCTGAAATGACCCTTGTGAAAAGGTGATTCTCCAAGCATTAAAACAAGTTTTCTTCTCTCCTTCAGTGTCACATCCGCAGCTCTGATCAAAAGATTAACGCTGAAGGAATTAGCAATTCCGGATAAAGTCTTTATGGAACAAGGAATGACAACCATACCGATTGTTTCAAATGATCCGCTTGCGATAGAAGCCCCAACATTATCGATATCATGGTAATAATGTGCAAGCCCCTTTACATGATCTATCGAACAATCCGTTTCCAATCGAATTATTTTTTCAGCAGCATTAGATAAAACAAGATGTGTTTCAATATCCGTATCCTTTAACAGCTCCAGCATTCTTATGCCGTAAATTGCACCCGTAGCTCCTGATATTCCGATTACCAATCGTTTTTTCATGAAATTCCTCTTTAGCTAAATTTGTATAAATACTAACAATCACATAAAGGTATGGCAATATTTATTTTACAGTCTTGATCTTCAATGAAAATATATAAAAGATGAAGCCAATTATTTGACCTGATTAAAGTATTTTAAGATTCCTCACTTACGTTCCAAATGACATTTATTCTAGTTGTGGCACAGTCTCAAAGTCAGGAATATCGTAATTCCAATTGGTTCTGGATACCGGATCAAGTCCGGCATGACGGTTTTGATTGTTTGTGCATAACCATTATTTCTAAATGCAGTTACCCTGGGTGTCAGCCTTTAAAATCGAGAATCATTTTCACAAGGGATACCACCGTTATCGCCATCCATTTTTGTATAAAACAGTTCCGAATAAAGAACTCAGCCTCCGCACGAGACGTCATTTCACTGTCGGATTCTTTGGAACTTGTATATTGCAGAAGGAAAGAGAGTAACTGTGGCCTTCATATACCGGAACGGCGCGTTAGCGGAATCTCGATTAGGTGAAAGGCTTGTGGCTAGAGCCAGTTTCGAAACGTCCCATTTTGGCCGATCTCTGTGTTGGGTGAAAAATTTAATCCTCGAAATACTCCATGTATTCCTGCGGTTAAAATTTTCACCCGCCTTGACCTTGACCAAACTGAAACGTTTTGAAAGTAGCTCGTTAGTATATTATTTTGCACGAAGATACAGATCTTTCTGATTTGATCCTGGTGATTGCCGTTCTTCTGTCATAAAGAGATCTTTTTTTGCTCTGACAAGATCAGAGAGCTTCTTGTACCCGTATAACCTGGAGTCAAAGTCAGGTTGCAATTTGGTAAGGTAGCTCCCAAAAGTGCCAAGCTGTGCCCATCCTGCGTCGTCAGTTGATTGCTCTAATGCTGTGAGAACGAATTTTTTGGGAAATTTTTGGGCTGGCTCAGTCGTTTCGGGAAGGGTGTGAGTTATCATAGGTTTATTCTCATTTTCATCCTTTCCTGACAGGCTAACTGGATCGTTTTTAATGCGTGGACGAAGGACTTCAGTAAACACAAACTTGTGGCAGGCATTTCTGAACGCCTCCGGCGTTTTCTTTTCACCAAATCCAAGAACTGTAAGGCCCTCTTCTCGCAAACGCATGGCAAGACCTGTAAAATCACTGTCGCTGGTGATTAGGCAGAAACCATCGAATCTTCGAGTATATAGCAAATCCATTGCATCGATGATCAGAGTGCTGTCTGTGGCATTTTTTCCGGTTGTGTAGGCAAATTGCTGAACCGGCTTTATGGCGTATCTCTGCAACACCTTTTTCCAGGAAGCACTTGTTGGAGCAGTAAAATCCCCATAAATACGCTTTACAGTTGCTTCCCCAAATCTTGCAATTTCTGCGAGAAGACTCTCGATGACAGCAGCTTGAGCATTATCAGCGTCAATTAAAACTGCCAGTTGAAGGGTTGGCTCTTCGGATTCAATTTTTGCTACTAATCGTGGGGATGTCATGATGACTCCTGTTTTATAACAATATATTGAACAGTTTCCTCTCAATAACGGTGGTTTCTTTTTTAAAATTAGCTTCGGGTTTCTTTATCATGTTTTCAGTTAGAAATCTATAAGTATTATGATAATGTTCGGTTAATTGGTTTTAGCAAGATAAGGATTAAGCCTTCCGGGCCATGCATGGCCGCCTTCTTCTATTCTGTAAAAAAGTACTTTTACTCCTTCACTGCCTTTTCCATATGTATAGCATTTTTTGAATGATGACCTGTAGTTTCTTCCGGGTGTTTGAGGATTTAATATCAAATAACATAAATGTAATTATTTATGGCTTATATTACATATTTGTTTATAAGATAAAGCAGATTTATATACGGTTACTTAATTTATTAATTTGTTATATCAAAAGTTTATAAATATTAATTTGAGTATGGCACAGTGATTGCTCAAGTATTAAGGCAATTGGTGCTATTGCCAAGTTCGCAATAAATAACGGGAGGGATATTTAAATGAAGAAGATTGAAGCTATAATTAAACCTTTCAAAATTGATGATGTGAAAGATGCTATTAATGAATTGGGAGTTAAAGGGATGACCGTTACCGAGGTAAAAGGCTACGGTCGTCAGCGGGGCCACAAAGAAATATATCGGGGGGTGGAATACGAAACTAATTTTATTCCCAAGATTAAAATTGAAACTGTTGTGGATGCTTCAATGGTTGAAGCTGTGATAGAAGCAATAAAGAAAAGTGCATTTACCGGAACTGTAGGAGACGGAAAGATATTCGTTCTTACGGTTGAATCGGCTACACGAATCAGAACCGGGGAAAAAGACAAGGATGCATTATAATTTATTTAGATATAAGCATAAATATTAACAAAAGTATTTTAAACCTGGGGAGACAATGAAAATGAAAAAGATGTTATTAATACTAATTTTTATGGCGTGCATTTCAACAGCTTTTGCAGCCGATCCTGAACCTACGGCTGTTAGCAATAAAGAAGCAATTGAACTGGTGCAGACACATGCTAATTATTTATGGACACTTGTTGCGGCTGCGCTTGTTTTTTTTATGCAGGCTGGATTTGCAATGGTTGAGGCCGGATTTACCCGTGCAAAAAATGCAATTAATATAATGATGAAAAATCTTATGGATTTTTCTTTAGGTTCTTTAGCATATTGGGCTGTTGGCTTTGGGCTCATGTTTGGAGTAACTACAACCGGCTGGTTTGGAACCTCCGGGTTTTTCTTAAGCGATTTCACGCCGGGCGGAGATCCATGGGTTCTGGCCTTCTGGATGTTCCAGGTTGTGTTTGCAGCAACAGCAGCAACTATTGTGTCAGGCGCTATGGCCGAGCGTACCAAATTTTCGGGGTATCTTATATACAGCGTTATTATTAGTGCTCTTGTATATCCGATATTCGGCAGCTGGGCTTGGGGAAGTCTTTTTAATGGCAAAGGCTGGCTGGAGGGTTTAGGCTTTATAGATTTTGCAGGTTCAACTGTAGTGCACTCAGTAGGTGGATGGTCAGCTCTTGCCGGTGCCATAGTATTGGGGCCACGCATAGGAAAATACGGGAAAGACGGAAAAATCAAACCAATTCTGGGACATAATATTACACTTGCTGCTCTTGGAGTCTTTATTCTCTGGCTGGGATGGTTTGGTTTTAACCCTGGTTCAACTACTACAGCAGATAAAAGCATAGCAATGATTTTTGTTAATACAAACCTTGCGGCGGCTGCCGGATGCACTATTGCCATGTTCGTTTCCTGGATCAAATTCGGAAAACCGGAAGTCGGCATGAGTTTAAACGGTGCTTTAGCAGGGCTTGTTGCAATAACTGCAGGTTGTGCAAATGTAACTCCCAGCAGTTCAATTATTATCGGTGCTATAGCAGGGGTATTGGTTGTATTTTCTGTTCTGTTTTTCGATAAGATAAAGATAGATGACCCGGTAGGAGCCATTTCAGTTCACGGCGTATGCGGTGCATGGGGAACTCTTGCTGCCGGAATATTTAATATGGAAGGAGCAACGCTTGCTATAGTTGGGGTACAGGCTTTAGGTATTGTATCCTGTTTTCTCTGGACATTTCCAACTACATTTTTACTGTTCAAACTTATCTCTAAAACTATTGGTTTAAGAGTTTCACCTGAAGAAGAACTGGAAGGATTAGATCACGCTGAACATGGCGGTATGGCCTATCCTGATTTCGTACAGCAGTAACACATCATACTTTCCTGACTCCCCCTCTACAGGAAAAAAAGAGCCCGGTTTGTTAAAGAGCCGGGCTCTTTAATTTTATCAGCGTTTCTGCGGAGTATAATTAACAGTATTATACATATTAAGTTCTGCCACGCTTGCTTCTTCTACTTCCGTATAATACAGAGCCCCAGCATCAATGCCGCTATTTTCTATAAACTCTGCAATAGGTTTTACCATAGGCAACATTTCCATATATGGGGCAATAATAAAAATAAAAACCCATATAAGAAAAAAGCACGAAAAAAGATACACCCACTTTTTGAGAAGTAACATCAGATGCAAAAACCTATATTTTATCTAAATTGCTGCTGTAATTTCAGGAAATACCAGGTAAAACATAACATATGCCATAACAAGAGTTAGAATCAGATTAAGAGTTTGACCAAATAAATATAGTATGAGTGGTTTTCCTCCTTTAAAGTGATGTGAGAGTTCCCTGAAATTTGTTGCCAATCCAATACTGGTAAACGCCAGGCAAAAAAACCAGCCTCTTCCGATTTTAGATAGGCCACCTATAACTCCATGATCTATGATGGCATAACTGACATCTTTTCCCATATAACCATATATAAGAGAAAAAACTATAGAAGCAGCGATGAAACCAATAACAAACTTGGGGAAACGGTACCAGATTTCCATAGCGCTTACCTTCTGTCCTGGAATGCAGTCAACTTTTGCACACCAGTATACGGCAACGCCAAATGCAATTACACCGATCATAACATTTTGTATCATTTTTACCGTAGCTGCGACATAAAGAGCCTTGTCGCTAAGAAAAGCACCCGCTGCGGCAACTGCTCCTGTAGCGTCTATTGTTCCACCCATCCAGGCGCCTCCGAGAACATGAGGCATTCCGACAGCCTTAATAAGTGCCGGCATTATAATCATCATAATAGAAGTAAAAACAAGTGAGAGACCAACAGCTAAAGTCAGTTCTTCCTTCTTTGCCCTGCATGCTGCGGCAGTAGCAATAGCAGCAGAAACTCCGCAAACGGACATATCTGCCGATATTGTAATGTTAAGTGTTTTGGAAGGCATTTTAATTACTTTTTGTCCGAAAATATATGTGGTAACAAGTACAATAGGTGTTACAACCCAGGCAACGAAAATACCGGGAATTCCTATCGAAAGTATTTTGCCAAACAGTATTTCCGCTCCCAGCAATACCAGACCGGTCTTGATATAATATTCAACCTGTACAGCAGGCATAACCCATTTGGGAGTTCCAACAGTATTGCTGATTATCAGTCCGAAGAGAATTGCCCATGCGGCGTATCCTATGCCATAATGTTTCATTGTAGAATTTGATGCGGCAGTATATGCAAGAACAGCTATTATAAACACAAAAACAAATCCTAATAAGAATTTTCTCATATCTTTATTCATAACCTGTCTTCCGATACCGAAAAAAAGTGCAATTATAATCATAAGGCCAAAAAGATATGGGATCTGGTTATATGCTTTTACCTTGGCTTTGGACTTAGCTTTTGATGCGGCGAGATGAGCTTTTTGCCATTTGTCAATGGTCTCAACAGCAGCTGCATTAAGAGAAGAATCATTGAACCTGGATAATTTTGCGATATTTTCAGCAGTCGTGGCAACTTCAAGCGCTTCTTTTTCTTTTATCAGTGCTTCCTGATATTTTTTTTCAGCTTGTACTTTTTTTGCTTCTGCTGCTTTGCTACTCATAAAAAAAGCTTCAACCGGATTATTGCTCCATTTATGAGGTTTGTTTGTAAAGTTTTTTATTGTATTTCCTATGTCTGAGTTTGTAGCTTTGAGTTTCTTTTTGGAATCGGTTGCTTCATACCATGCAATAGATTTAAAAGGGGTGCTTTTTGCTTCTTTAGCAAGAGTTGCATTTGCTTCTTTGATTTTTTCGTGCATATTTTCCGGCCCAAGCGGAAAATAAATAATAATCCCGATAATCAGCAATATAAAACCAAGCCAGATAGACCAGTAATCCTCCTTATTCCATAAATCAGAAAGACTGCCTTTTGCCTGGTCAAGGACAATATCGGATGATTGATTTGTCGCCATAAGCCAACTCCTTTCTTGATATGAATTTATAATAAAGATATTAAAATATTAACTCTATATTACTACTATCACACATTAGATCCAGGAATATTTTAGCATGTGTAATATACTTGATTGATTTGTAAAAATCAAATATATTTGACAGTATTCATACCACGTTGTATTTTAATAAAAATAAGTTTGATATTCTGAGCACTTTGAATAACTCACATTTGCTGTGTCAGAATACGGGGTGCAAATGAGAACAAAAATATTCATCTTATTTTATACAGCATGCCTGGTAACCTTTTTTTTGCCGCTGGCAGTTTTTGGAGCAGAAAATGTGCGAACACCAGCATATGCCGGCTCTTTTTATCCATCAGACAAGCAGAAACTTGAACAGACCATAAGCAGCCTGACTCAAAAAACAAAGAATACATCATTTACTGTTCCTTCCGGCAAAACACTAAAAGCTCTTATTCTGCCTCATGCCGGTTATATCTATTCCGGGCCTACTGCTTCTTATGCATCTTTGGTTCTTTCAGAAAATCAATTTTCAAAAGTAATATTAATGGGTCCTGATCACAGGGTAGGTTTTAGCAATTGCGCTCTTACCGATACGAAAGCATATGAAACTCCGCTTGGATTTGTGAGAATCCACAAAGATGCAGCAAAATTACGCAATAATAAGAAATTATTTAAATCTATCCCTGTTTCGGATAAATACGAGCATTCAATTGAAGTTGTTCTTCCTTTCCTGCAAACTTATCTTAACAAATTTGAAATTATTCCTGTTGTTGTCGGTTCAGTTGATTATCATGCCCTATCAGAAGCAATAAATCCATTGCTTGATGACAACACACTGATTGTTGCAAGCTCCGATCTTTCGCATTATCTGAAATACCAGGATGCTGTAAAAAAAGATAATGAAACGATAAGCATGGTATTAAACCTTGAAAAAGACAAACTTGTAAAGCATGATAACAGTGCCTGTGGCAAAATCCCTGTCTTAACAATCATGGATTTTGCCGGGCAATTCGGATGGAAGCCGTTTCTTATTCATTATTCAAACAGTGGCGACACAGCCGGGGAACGCTCACGGGTTGTCGGATATGCAGCAATTGCTTTTTATGGAGAACCATATATGAAAGAAAATAATAATGTTTCAAGCGGATTAAATGAAAAACAAGGTCAAATACTGGTAAAACTTGCAAGACAAACTATTGCAGACAAACTCGGCATAAAAACCAACCTGGGGCAGATTCTAACCTCTATCAGTGAAGATATAAGTCTTAAAAGAAAAAGCGGCACATTCGTCACACTTAAAATCCATGACCAGCTTCGCGGTTGCATAGGGAATCTTGGCGACTCAGAAACAATTATAGAGGGAGTTAAACGTAATGCCATAAATGCGGCATTTAATGATCATCGTTTTTCTCCTCTTATTAAACAGGAATTTGAAGATGTTGAAATTGAGATCAGCATTCTTTCCGAACCCAAACCACTTGAATACAAAGATGGCAAAGATCTTGTCAAAAAACTCCGGCCGAATGTTGATGGTGTAATTATCCGTAAAGGTTTTGCAAGTGCGACTTTTTTGCCTCAGGTTTGGGAACAGTTGTCGCGTACCGAAGATTTTCTCACACATCTTTGCATAAAAGCCGGCCTTTCTTCCGATGAATGGAAAAGCTCAAAACTGGAAGTCCTGACATATAATGTTCAATATTTTGAAGAGGAAAAATGAAAGCCCTGTATTACTGGTAGTAATTGCAACGGGGATTTCTTCTGTTGTAACCCAGTTATTAACAATTCGCGAATTCTTAGCTCAGTTCCAGGGCAATGAATTTGTTGTTGCCCTTATATTGTTTTCATGGCTTGTTCTAGGCGGTATTGGGACTTTGCTTTCACAATTGTACATTAAGAAAAGACTTCCTTCGGCTAAATTTCTTGGTTTTCTTTCCCTATTGGTTGCAGTACTTCCCGCTATACAGATTCTTTTGATAAGAAATCTTCGTGATGCTCTGTTTATACACGGGAGTTCAGTCGCGTTTTATCCCACATTCGGATTTATTTTTTTAACAATATTACCTTATGCTGTTCTTATAGGTTTTGTGCTTCCGTACAGTCTTTTCGTGTTAAGATCTTTTCAGCCGGACTACTCCGGAACAAAGATATATATAGTCGACAATATGGGTGATATAGCCGGGGGCGCTTTTTTTTCTTTTTTTCTTGTTTATTTTTTTTCACCGTTTCAATCGATTTTTATATCAAACCTTTTTGTTCTTGGCGCAACATTTCTACTTTTCATAAACTCCGGAACCCTTAATATTAAGGCTATCATAGGCGTATGCATTACCCTTGCAATTCTTGTTTCAGGCATTTTCCTTGAGAAAAGCTCTCTGCTGACACATGAAGGAAATCTTGTCTATTATAAGGAATCAAAATACGGACGTATTGAAGTGCATAAGGATAATGAACAGTTTACTTTAGTAGGTGACGGAGTTCCGTTATTTTCAAATCAGAATACATCAAATGCCGAAGAAACTATTCATTACCCTCTTTCACAGGTTTCGAATCCAAAGCATATTCTTATAATATCCGCCGAAGGCGGGATAATGGAAGAGCTTGAGAAATATCACCCGGAAAGCATAGACTACATCGAACTTGACCCGGAAGTATCCGGTGTATTATTCCGTTTTGGTCTGCTGAAAAAAATTCCGGGGCTAAATGTGATCAATCAGGACGGGCGCTCTTATCTTTTACATTCGGATAAAAAATATGATGCAATAATTATCAACATGCCTGAGCCGGAAACTTACCAGATTAACAGATTTTATACAGATGCTTTTTTTGATACAGCAAAAAAGCGTTTATCGCCTCAAGGAATTTTAAGTTTTTCTATGGAAGGATACGATAACTATCTGGCAGAACCTCAACGTCAAAAAATATCATCTGTTTATAATACGTTATCAAAACATTTCAGCAAAATCCTTTTACTGCCAGGGTCCAAAATTTATTTTTTAGCTTCAAAACTTCCTGTTAATGCTGATATCCCTGATTTGCTTGATAAAAAAGGTATAAAAACCGATTACATCAGCAGTTTTTTTTACGGTAATCTTACAGAAGACAGAATCAGTAATTTAAAAGAACTTATTGACTTATCCGCTCCGATTAATACAGATAATTATCCACAACTTATGCGGATTATGTTTTTGCAATGGTTTGCAAAATTTTCAACATCTCCTGTTGCCTTTATTCTTGTTTTGTCTGTTGTATGCGCCATTTATCTGATACGAATAACAAAAGAAGAATTCGTGCTTTTTTCAACAGGATGTATGGAAATGGGAACAGAGCTTCTTGTTATATTTGCGTTTCAGATTTTTTTCGGATATATTTATATTAAAATCGGTCTGATAATAACTGTTTTTCTTGCAGGGCTTTTGCCGGGAGCCTGGGCCGGAAACAAAATGGCAAACCAATACGATCATTTTAACAGGTCATTTCTTGCAATAACTGATGGGATTCTTATATTTCTTACAGGACTTCTGATTCTGGCGTTTTTAAAGGGCGGGGATAAGATTCCTTTATTTGTTTTTCTGGCATATGGTTTTATCGTATCAATGACATGCGGATTTCAGTTTCCCACTGCTCTTAAGCTGATGGGAGACAATAATCCATCTGTGACAAGGCTGTTTTCAGCCGATCTTATCGGGGCAGCCGCAGGTACGCTTCTGATAAGTGTTGCTGTTATACCCTATTTCGGAATCATCTGGGCGGCAATTGCGCTGATCGGATTAAAATTAATAAGTCTGATTTTAATTCAGATTAAAAAAACATAAATTATTTTTGCTTGATTTTGCGTAATTATTTTCATCGATACTTTCGCACATATACTTAAGACTATATGTTATAAATTATGAATAAAATAAACAGAAGAAAATTTTTATACAATGCAGCATTACTTCTTTCGGCTCCTGTTTCATCTTATGCCCTTTGGCCTTTTAGTGCGAAGAAAAGTGAAGCAGCAGGTTCGGATAACATCCGGGGCAGTATTTTTAAAGGAGATGCTCCTGATAAGCCTGGGAAATGGTCGCACGAAGCATTATTATATAAAAAGCTTGATAATAAAAAAGTGGCATGCGGAATATGTCCTCACAGATGTTTGCTGTCGCCGGGAGACAGAAGTGTATGCCGTGCAAAAGCAAACATAGATGGAGTATTATATAGCCTTTCGTACGGAAACCCCTGCACAGTTAATGTTGATCCTATCGAAAAAAAACCTCTTTTTCATTTCAAACCTCAAACAAAAGCTTTTTCAGTTGCAGCAGCCGGATGTAATTTCCGTTGCCTGAATTGTCAGAACTGGGAAATTTCACAGGCCAAACCAGGTGAAATACGCCACACCGAACTTTTCCCCGAAGATGTTGTTAAGGCGGCATTGAAAACAGGCTCCGAATCAATCGCATGCACATATTCCGAGCCGATTTCTTACATTGAATATATGTTGGATATCGCAAGAATAGCAAAAGAAAAAGGTCTTTCCAATCTCTGGATATCAAACGGATATATAAACAATAAGCCGCTGCGTAAATTATGTAAATATATTGACGGCGCAAATGTTAATATCAAATCTTTTAGTGATGAAATATACAGAAAATTAAACGGTGGCAGGCTTGAACCGGTTTTAAATACTTTTAAAACCATGAATGAAAACGGTATTCACTTTGAAATGACCAATCTTGTTGTGCCCGGTTATACGGATGACGCTGAAATGGTTAAACGCATGTGCGGATGGATTTTATCAAACCTTGGGCCCGATCACCCTCTTCATTTCCTGCGCTTCTTTCCACAATATAAACTTGACAGACTTGCGCCTACACCTATATCGACACTCGAAAATTTCCGGGACATAGCAATCAATGAAGGAATTCATTATGCATACGTCGGCAATGTTCCGAATCATGAAGGTATGAACACATACTGTCACAATTGTAAAAAACTGCTTATAAAACGAAAGGGCTATTTTATTCCAGAGTATAATATTTCCGAAAACAGATGTAAATTGTGTAATACTATTATACCCGGCGTTTGGGAAAAGAATAAAAAGATGATTTAATCAATCCTTAAGGTTTTTCTAATAAATTGTATCCCGGAGATTCTTGCAATGGATTTTATGGATAAGAAAAAACCAGGCACAAAAAGTATTACAATTTATTTTATATTTCTTATTGTGATCTGGACATTGGGAGTCCTTGCAGCTCTGGGGTGGAATATCTATCAGATAAAAAAGTCAAACTTTCTGGTTGCCAGAAGAAGTGCGGAGATATCTTATAATAAGGATATTCTCTATCGACATTGGGTTGCAAAACATGGAGGAGTTTATGTGCCGGTCTCTGATGCAACCCCCCCTAACCCTTATCTTAAAGTTCCTCGCAGGGATATTACCTCCTCAGACGGAAAGAAATTCACTTTGATAAATCCTGCTTATATGACACGCCAGGTTAGTGAATTGATTGAAGATACGTTGGGATTTCAAAGTCACATCACCAGCCTTAATTGCATTCGCCCTGAAAATCATCCTGATCCATGGGAGATAGAAGCTCTCAAATCATTTGAACACGGCACAAAAGAAGCGATTTCTTTTGAGATAAAATCAGGCAAAGAGTACTTTCGTTATATGCGTCCCTTTACTACAGAAGAGAGTTGCCTGAAATGTCATGCCTCACAGGGATACAAGGTGGGTGATATTCGCGGAGGAGTGAGCATCTCAATACCTATGGAGCCATTAAAGTCTATTGAACAGTCACAGGTAAGCAAAGTGCTTTTCGCCTACGTTTTTTTATGGTTTATAGGCATAGGTGGAATTGCTGTCAGCACACGGCGTTTATGGAACCAGATGCTTTATCGTGAAATAATAGAGGATGAAATTCTAACCCTGTCAATGACTGACCAGCTTACCGGTCTTTACAATAGAAGAGGTTTTTTATCTCTTGCCGAGCAGCAGCTCAAATTAGCAGACAGAAGTAAGAGTAAAATGATGCTCTTTTTTGCGGATCTGGATGGTTTGAAGGACATTAATGACAGGTTCGGGCATAAGGAAGGAGATAAAGCTCTTATTGAAGCAGCATCGGTATTTAAAGAGACTTTCAGAACAACCGACATAATCGCTCGTCTGGGAGGGGATGAATTTGCTGCACTTGCAATAGATATACAAGATGAAAATCCCGAAATCTTTACTTCCCGCCTTCAGTATTTGATAGACACACAAAACAAACAGGAAAACCGGACTTACATGCTGTCAATCAGCATAGGCGGCTCTTTTCAAAATCAGGAAAAACCATTTTCCATAGATGAGCTCATATCTCAGGCTGATAAATTAATGTATGAGCATAAAAAACAAAAGAAAACACATCCGGCATAAATCCGCTGATCATAACTTAATCTAAGCAAATCATAAGTAAAATCCAAATGAGGTTACCCTGTGTCGTAAAACGGGGTTTCTTGACTTTTCGGTCTTGTGCTGGCGGATATTCATGGCCAGTCCTTCTGGGCGGAAATACTTGGCCGTGGAATGTTTGATGGTTCAGCCGGTGCCAATGGTTTAAACAGTCAGCCAACCGGTTCCCCCGGGTATTCTCCTACAAACATTATAGCCATGAATCTCGGCGCAACCCACAACCCGACCGATAAGCTTAGTATCACCGGTGACCTGTGGTATGCAAATTGAATTAGGTACGCGCCTTTCTTTAAGTTTCTAAGAGGCCGAAAGCTTTTCTTTCAGTATCCTGTTTACTATTTCAGGATTTGCTTTTCCTTTTGTTTCCCTCATAATTTTTCCCACAAAAAATCCAAGTACTTTTGTTTTGCCACCTTTGTATTCCGCAACCTCTTTAGGACTTGATGCTATTAATTTTACCGCAATTTCTTCAAGCAAAGTTTCATCCGTAACCTGGACTAGGTCTTTTTCTTTTATTATTTCTTCCGGTGTTTTTCCGGTTTTTGCCATTTCATCAAAAACGGTTTTTGCTATCTTGCCGCTTATTATTTTTTGGTCTATAAGCTTTAACATTTGTGCAAGGTTTGAAGGTGATACGGGAGATTCTTCAATGGTTTTGCCTTCGGCATTAAGAAGCCCTAAAAGAGAACCCATTATCCAGTTGCTTACCTGTTTCGGATTATTAAATTCATTTGTGCAGGCTTCGAAATACCCGGCGAGTTCAATAGCACCGGTTAAAACATCAGCATCGTATTCAGGAAGTCCGTATTGAGCAATGAAGCGTTCTTTTTTTTCATCAGGAAGTTCAGGAAGCTTTTTCTTCAACTCCTCAACCCAGGCGTCATCTATTGAAATAGGAAGAAGATCGGGATCGGGAAAATATCTGTAATCATGCGCATCTTCCTTGCCTCTCATGGATATGGTATTGTTTTTTTCAGGATCCCAAAGCCTTGTCTCCTGAACAACCTCTTCACCGTCAAACAAAACATCTTTTTGTCTTTCAATTTCATATAAAATTGCTTTTTCAACATTTTTAAATGAGTTTAAATTTTTAAGCTCTGCTCTTGTCCCAAAAGGCTGGCTGCCAAGAGGACGTATGGAAATGTTCGCATCGCATCTGAAGCTACCCTCTTCCATGTTTCCATCACAGATATCAAGATATCTTAATATTGATCTTATCTTTCTTAAGTAAGCACCAGCTTCTTCGGATGAGCGTATGTCCGGCTCACTCACTATTTCAATAAGGGGAACACCCGTTCTGTTGAAATCTACCATAGAATAAGGGCGGTCAGGATCATGTATAAGTTTGCCGGCGTCTTCTTCCATATGAATTCTTGTAATACCGATTCTTTTTTTTGAGCCACTTACATCAATATCTATATAACCATGTTCACAAATGGGAAGCTCATACTGAGAAATCTGGTAACCTTTGGGAAGATCAGGATAAAAATAATTCTTGCGCGCAAACCCGTTGGTTTTTGAAATTTTACAGTTTGTAGCTATTCCCATGAGCATAGCATATTCAACGACTTTTTTATTCAGTACCGGAAGAACACCCGGCATGCCAAGGCATACCGGACAAGTATGGGTATTGGGTGGTGCTCCGAAAGAAGTAGGGCAAGAGCAGAATATTTTTGTATTGGTTTTCAACTGGGCATGAACTTCAAGCCCGATTACCGGTTCAAACTCCATATTATTAAGTTCCTTGTTTCATTATCTGCGGGTGGCAGTTGCATGAAATGTAAATATTATTTTGTGAATATAAAGATGAGGTATGATAGTGTCAAGCTATAAGGCTATAAGTTGTGGGGCTTTTCCCCTTTTTTATAATAATTTTAAAGTGTATGTACGATTTTTCAGGCTTGATTTTAAGCAAACGTGGTTTAAAGAATAAAAAGGTGTGCCCATTTTATTAGACAAAAAACCCCTCATTTTTCAACTTTTCTTCAATTTTCACTACAATTTCCGATTGTTTGTCAGATGGGATTTTATTGGGGATTTCACAGGCAATTCCAATAATGCTCATCTCTTTAGGGCTAAGAAAGGCTCCTTCTATACCATATCGGGCAACCTGCTTCCAATATTCAGCACCTTTTTCAATAACATATTTTTGAGCAAAAATTGCACCATCAATCTTTTGGATCTTTTCAGCGCTCTTTTTCCGAGAATTAACTTCATCACTATCCACTAAATCAAGCATAAGATCCTGATTTAGCGGTATTGGTAATTCCTGAAGTTTCTTCCAGCATAATTCTTTTTTACACCATTCAGTTACGTTGGTTATACCCTCCGGGGTATTTTGTATGTGCTCATTAACCAATTCGGCAATAGCCATAAGTTGTATTTCAAGCGCTGAGGATAGTTTTTGAGATTTCCATATCTGAGCTAAATCCAGATTTTTTCCTGTTTCTGAAACCATACGGGCCAATTTTGCTAAAGAATAGGTAACGATATTGGCTTTATATCCGCCATACCAGCTTTGTTTCATAATGCTCTTGTCAAGAAAGTGAAATAAAATGGCCTTTGCTATAATGTTTTGAAAGTATAGCTCATTGAACTGATTTTCATTTTTTTCCCAGTGCTGCCCGATTTCATTAGCGAACTTGGCAAAGTTTTTTTGAGCACCTAAGCTTACGATGTGTGGTTGCATATTCAGTGAATATTCAAATTTTGCCAGATCAGTCTTTGTAAACATTTGCGACCTGGGGTTTTTAGAGAGAAATTCCTTCGTTTGTGCCTGTGTTAAGTTGGCCTGAGCATTGGCATATTGCCCTCGGGCGCGTTCGTAAAACCAATGGGTCTCTCTCAATCCACCTTGCGGAGAAGGAGCCCATAAGCGACGCGATATTTCTTCCATACGTAAATGAAATGGATGGTTGGAAAAGAAATCCGCTGCGCTCACTTTATTTTGCGTATTAGCATATTCTGAAATTCTGGGGACAACTGTTTCAGCCTGTTCCGGCGAAATGACTGTCAGCTTTACCTGAATGTAGACTTTTGATAATTCTGCTTTGTTCTTTTTAGTAGCAGTAAAAATTGAGGCGGTTGTTTGTCCACCATTTACAATCTGAAAATTGGTTACAGATTGTATTCTGCCGTGCAAAATATCAGTTTGAACATTCTCTGCTGTAGCAGTCAATCCATTATTATAAGCAAAAAACATTTCCGGTTCATTCTTAATAGTATTTCTGATTCCTTTATTGACTTTTCCCCGAAATTGAAGAAAGGTTCTTACATTCTGTTCCAGAAGTCGCTCTCCGTATTTATCATAAAGATCAGCAATTATTTCTCCTGGCATTACCAGAAGATAAGAGGCGAAATTATCAGAGCCGGTAAACGCTGGTAAGCAGGGTATTCCTTCCGGCAGAATTTTCTGAAAGTCAATAATCACATCTTCACGGGCCCTACCGGATGATTCTATGCGGAACAGACGGCTGATATCCCAAATATCATAATTACAGCTATATCCTTCAATATCGTTTTTGTTTATAGCACTAACCCGGTTGCTTAGCTGAATATTGGTCAAAAGAAAAAACTGAACTCTGGAGATACTATTTGATTTATTCTTGTCATAAATTTCCCGGGCTAATTCATATCCCGGTGCACTTTCTTCCAAAGCAATCAGGAATTTAATATTTAGGCTTTCACTAAAAAATTTTTCCAGTCTTCTGAAATTGCGTATTACTTCTGCGTTCTGTAATGTTTCAAGTTCACTGCTGAATCTGAAATCGGTGACAAACAGGCTCAAAACCTCAGAGTCATCATTATAGCCCCATGCATCTACGCGAATGCCTCTGGGGCTGTTTTTATAACCGGAATAGACGTAATTTTCGATTGTTGCCTGATCAACGAGAAAGTCACATATGCGCTCGGTAAATACAGCCTCAGTGAAATTTTGTTCTGCCCCCGAACGTGCATAAATGTCCTGCATAAATTCTGTATAGAAATCGTCGATACTCATGAAATTTTTACCATCCAATCTGGTCGATTTTTAAAAGGCTCGCATTCTGAAAGACTGATATCGTAAGAAAGTTTTACAATACCATGATGGATGTCGTGGTTGCAAATTCTGGGGAAGCCCTCTGTTACCTGAAACATTTTTTCACCAGCCAGAATAAAACTGAAATCCAGATAGCTATCTGAGTCTATATATCCAATCATATGCAGAAGGTCATTAAAGCGCTCAATATGGCTTGAAGCATCTGATTGCAGAATATCTCTGATGTGAGAAATCAAACCGGGCAGATTAATAGCCTCCTCAGTTTCAGGTGTGGATTTCCCTAAAGTTATTACGAAGAGATACATTTCAGGCAGTTGAGGGCATAACTGTTCTGCCGATGAGATTCTTACATATGGGGATGTAGCCCCGGATTGACATTTAACTTCGATTGCACTGTTATTTACATTAAAATCCTGGGGTAATCCTTCCGGTCCTTGCCAGAATTGAATTGCATGCCCAGCGCCAAATGCGGGAATGAGATAATTTCTGATGAATAAGAGTTCGCCAATCAGACCTTTTATTTTTTCTTCAGTCAGCAGTTCACTTCGATTCTTTCTAAGGAATTCATGCCAACGGGTCAGACGCCTGAGTATCGTCTGAACTGCAGAAGCTGAAGTTTTTGACTGCCGCGTTGCCTGTACCAAATCGCTACATAAAGATAAAAGTAATTCCCAATTCCTTTGCTCATTCAGTAGTAATATCAAGCGATTCATATAGATACTTTCATTAGCTGGTGTTATCTTTTAGCACAGATCTAACCTTTGAATATGGTATCCAAATGGAATTCTAAAAAATCTTTTCTAGGTTTATAACGTTCTGGTAAAACAATTTGAGTGCCTGAAATAAAAGAAAAATATCTGTCATAAAAAACTTCAGTACTTTGTTCTTTAATTTTTGTCGAAAGGATAACTGAATAATCAGGTTTTATACCTATTAAACCGCTATCAAATGTAGCGTCATAGAGTTTAGATAAACAGATTCCATTTTCAGGGTTCAATCTTTCTTGCTCATTTTTTGACCACGGTATTATATGGCTTGCATTTAATAGTTCAGGGATATTTATGCCACTTATAGCACATCTGCCAGAATAACTACCCAAGATAATTTGTCTAAAAACACTTTGGTTTACTCGTGTTTTGACTTCTCTTACTTTTTCTTCGCCCTTATATTTTGATATATCCTGTAAAATTTTCTCGAATTTCGTTTCAATAGTTGTACTTTCTTTTTCGGCGATTATTCTCTCGCTTTCATATATCAATTCCTCTCTGTTTTCATTGAATTCATCCCAGATAGGCTGACACTGTTTGCGCCCACCAGTCAAGCCAGCTACACCTCTTTCCTGATGGAACGGGTCTATACTGGCAAAATTTGTTAAGCGCATAGCAACTGCACTTGGGGTTCTGTCAATTAATTTTGATAAATTAATGACTTCAGGATTACCTTTGTGCATTTTGCCGAACGGAAGTTTTAGATACAAGTTGAATGCGAGTATCAATTCTTCACGCGTCCAATTTTTGCTTTTCATGGAAACCGCACCTCATGCTACCAATGGAAGTTTGTTAAAATAGTCATCAGGAAACGTTTGCATTCTGGCCGCCTCGCGTGGGGTTATTGAACGGTTCTGGTCAATATCGGGATGAATATAGTAATGACCGTCTTTGGCTATATGAGCCACAACAGTATGAGATACAGGAAGATCTGCAGCAACAACCTTAAACCTGTCTGTAAATGATGTTTGATTCTTATGTGTCTTAAGGTTATCCGGCAATTCATAATAATACAGGCGTTGACGGTATTCATTCCATTTTTTAACGGCAATATGATAAATTTCAAGATCCTGGACATTGTGTGGTCTCGCTATGTGTAGCGTTACCCATTCATTGCCGTTCCTGATTCCTGCATCATACAGGTATTTCCCTGAATAATTCTTTAATTTATGTGGTGATACAGAGCCTGCTCCGGCCTTGAGAAATGGTAAATCCTTTAATATCTCTTCTACATTTATACTTGGCTTCCATTCTTCCGGCATCGGGAAAAATTCAGTTTTTCCTTTTCTGTTCCCAAATAATATAACGCGTTTTCGCTTTTGCAAAACACCATAATTATTTGCTGAAAAAACTTTTTCTGTTGTTTCATATCCGTGTTCTTTAAAAAGTTTTTTCATTGTACTAAGGTAAAGTGCACAATTTTCATCTTTGGCAGATAACAACCCCATGACGTTTTCAAATAAAAAATATTTAGGTTTGTATCTCCTCAGAAATTCACCATAATAAACATAAAGATAATTACGTTTATCACCCTTCATTCCATTTTTATCTCTGGAACGTCCTGCGAGAGAATATGCCTGGCAAGGTGGGCCACCAATGATTAAATCAACTTTTTTCCCTTGGAGAAGAATATCAATCTCGCCAAATATTTCTGTTAAAGAATCCTCTCTGATTTCCGAATTAATAACAGATAGAATATGTTTTTTTGGAACAAGTTCATACAACTCACCCCGAGTAATACTTCCATTCAGATAAGCATTATAACGATCAAGTAAGCCGGAATTCTTTAGCCAATGATAAGCAGCTCTGGTTTTCAGAGTAAAACAGGCAGCTTTATCGGCTTCCACATGAGCAACAGGGGCAAATCCAGCTCGAATGAAGCCTTCAGATAAGCCACCAGCACCTGCAAAAAGGTCCAGAAATCTAATAGTTTTTTGCTTATTGCCCGCCATTGGGTTTATATTTACCTATCATTAAAACCATTACGATTCATAACCACAAACACTCACGACGTTGCGGACAAATGAATACCTGTCAGATCCTTTAAGATCAACCGTAAGACATATTTCTATGGCATCCAAAGTAACAATCTGCCGATTACTATTCACTGATAACACCTGCCAATCTTTCCAGAAGAGTAAAGGCCTCTTTGTCAAACTTGGAAAATGCGAACCATTTCTTACCCAGGTCTTTTAAGGATGCACCAAAATGATAAAGAGTTTTGTCATCAATGATTAAAAACCTATCGTGAGAATTATTAAATTCCTTAATTGTGATTGGCGGATATTGCTCGTTATATTTCTTTAGATCCAGTGCAAGTTGTTTGGAAATGGTCTTAGTGAGAATAGTAATACGCACTTTTTTATTTGCCTTGGAAAGCAAGGTTAAAACGCCATCATCAATATAATTATCAATCACGACAATGGATTTCCGGGCAGTACGAATCAGATCTGAAACAAATTGGTAGGCATCAAAAATCTGCCCATCGAAAAAAATGCCTTGTCTGGGCTTGATATCTTTTTCTTCAATGGCATTAAAAATTTGTTCAAATTTGTGGTCACTCTCAGACTTGTACTCGATTTGTTTTCTTTCTATTGCGTCGAGACGTTGAAATACCTTAGCATTAGAGGAAATGAACCGGCGCATTGTAACAAAGGCGCGCATGATCTGTATATTGACTTCAATTGCTCTCTCACTGGTAAGCACTGTAGAAATAGCCGCTACACCTTGTTCGGTAAAGACATAGGGCATGGAACCCCCCAGGGATTGTTTTGAAGGTATCGCATTTTGCGATACCATGAGTTCAGCCTCTGCTTTTGTAAGCTGAAACATAAAATCAAGAGGAAAGCGTTTAATATTTCTTTTGACCTGTTCCCTTAATCTTATAGGCTTAACATCATAAAAAACGGCCAAATCTTTATCCAGCATAACCTGAACGCCACGAATAGTATGAATCCTGCTTCGGATTTTTTCATTGCTTATCAACGCATTTTCGCTCATACAGGTTTGCCTTCCGGCTTAAAGATGCAATTTTCGACATTAGAGCCAGTTTCAAAACGCCCCATTTTGGCCGATCTCTGCGTTGGGCTCAAATTTCAATCCTCGAAATACTCAATGTATTCCTGCGGTTGAAATTTTCTCCCGCCTTGAGCTTGACCAAACTGAAACGTTTTGAAAGTGGCTCATTAGAATACCATATTCTTAATGATTGCATTTGCAGCCAGTGATATTCTCTCTGGCCATAGCAGCCTCTTTTTAAATATGGTTTAGATTGGTTCAGATATTACAGGATTGTCCATATATTAAGATTGATTATAATTCAATAGAAATTAAAGTTTATATAAAAGAGCCAGTATAGGGTTTATTATTCCGAACTTTCTATAAAGTAGCAGCCCATTTGCCTTTATTTCTCTTTATGCAATCAGCCCTCCATACGCCCCAATGTAACCAATAGGTCAGTTAATAATTTCAATGCCATTTGATTGATACGGCCCGGCAATGTTCTATGTTTTACTTTGCCGATTTTATTATTTTATTTTGACAAAATTTTAGGATAATGTGTAACTTCTTTTAAAATATCTGTAACAATAATTATAAAAACATGTGGCTGGAGTAAAAAATGAAGTATTTTCTTTGTGTTATCGGGATGGTTATGGTTATTGAAGGGCTTCCGTATTTTGCGTTCCCTGAAAAAATGAAAAAGTGGGTTATTAAAATTGTTGAAATGAATGAAAGCTCTTTAAGGTGGATGGGTTTGTTTTTCATGCTTATCGGTTGCCTGCTTGTTTTTATCGGGAGGCAATAGGCGTGTTTTTGTTATCCGATTATGATTACGAACTTAGTGAAGAAAATATTGCCCAAAAGCCGGCATCTTGCAGAGATGCATCCAGGCTTTTGGTTCTTGACAAAAAAACCGGGGCCACTTCTCACCATAACTTTTTTGAAATATGCGATTTTATTACACCTGAAGATATCATTGTAATAAATAATACAAAGGTAATACCAGGCAGGCTATTCGGGGAAAAAGAAACCGGAGGCAAAGCTGAAGTTCTTATTCTGGATTTTGCAGGCGGGATCGCAGAGCAAAATGAAACCGGAAGTTTTACTTGCGAATGTCTTGTAAAAACCTCCAAACCCCCGAAAAAAGGATCATTGATTTTATTCGCAGATAATCTTAAAGCGAAAGTGGTTAATGAAATAAAAAACGGAATTTGCCTGCTCAGGTTTTCATCTTCCGAAAGTTTTGAAGATGTGCTTGGTCAAATCGGCCATATGCCGCTTCCGCCGTATATCAGGCGTGATAAAGACGGCAATCAATTATCCGATGATAAAATTTCATATCAGACCGTATATGCCTCAACTAAAGGAGCTGTAGCAGCTCCCACCGCAGGTCTTCATTTTACAAAAGAACTTCTTGATAAAATTAAATCAAAAGGCATCAAAACAGCGGAAATAACACTTCATGTGGGTTACGGCACATTTCTTCCTGTAAGGGTAAACGATATCAGGGAGCATAAAATGCATTCCGAGAGATTTCATATTCCGCAAGATGCAGCCGATGCAATTAATAAGGTAAAAGAAGAAGGCGGTAAAGTAATCGCTGTTGGAACGACAAGTATCAGAACTCTGGAATATTCCAGCGATAATAATGGAAGGGTTACGGCTGGAAGCGGTAAATGCGATCTTTTTATATATCCCGGATACAGTTTTAAAATTGTTGATTCAATAATTACAAATTTTCATCTGCCGTGCTCCACCCTTCTTATGCTTGTATCGGCTTTTGCCGGCAGGGACAAAATACTTGCTGCTTACAAAGAGGCTGTACAAAAAGGGTACAGATTCTACAGCTATGGAGATGCGATGTTCATACAATAGGAGCTATTATGTTCGATTTTAAAGTTATAGCAAAATCTTCAAACAGCCGGGCAAGAGCCGGGCTTATGCGAACATCACACGGTGATGTTGAAACTCCTGTATTTATGCCGGTAGGAACTCTTGCATCGGTTAAGTCTTTATCACCGGAAGAAATCACTCAAGCAGGAGCAAGCATTATTCTCGGAAATACCTATCATTTATATTTAAGGCCGGGCTGTGATGTTATAAAACTTTTTTCCGGGCTGCACAAATTTATGAACTGGAAAGGCCCTATACTGACAGACAGCGGGGGGTTTCAGGTTTTTTCACTTGCAAAACTTTCAAAGATAACAAACGAAGGTTACACATTCCAGTCTCATATTGACGGATCAAGCCATACCCTAACACCCGAAAAAGCAGTAGAAGTACAATTATTGCTAAACTCCGATATAATGATGTGTCTTGATCAGTGCATACATTATCCTGCCGAAAAAAAACAAGCACAGGATGCTCTTGAACTTACAACTCAATGGGCAAAAAGATGTAAAAAAACATGGGAAGAAGCGGGTGAAAATAAAAACGCTCTTTTTGGGATTGTTCAGGGCGGAATGTTTAAGGAGCTTAGGGAAAAATCCGCGCAGGATATTGTTGAAATCGGATTTCCCGGTTATGCAATAGGTGGGTTGAGTGTGGGCGAACCGATTGACATTATGCTTGAAATAGCCGAATATAGTCTTGATAAACTTCCTTCAGATAAACCGAAATATATGATGGGAATCGGAACACCTGAAAATATAGTTGAACTGGTAGCACTTGGAACCGATATGTTTGATTGTGTTATGCCTACAAGAAATGCAAGAAACGGCCAGATGTTTACAAGCATGGGTACAATCAATATATGTAATTCACGTTATAAATTTGATACTCTCCCTGTTGAAGAAGAATGCAATTGCTATACATGCCGTAATTTTTCACGGGCATACCTCAGGCATCTTTATATGGCTAAGGAAATACTTGCATATCGGTTAAATACGATACATAATATTTTTTATTATACAAAACTGATGAAAGATATGAGAAAAGCAATTTTAAATGATGAGTTTGAAAGTTTTAGAACAAATTTTTATAATAAAAGAACCAAAGGAGAAAGATCATGAAAGAACTGGTTGAGGAAGCTATAAAAAAAATAAGACCTATGCTTCAAAAAGATGGTGGTGATGTTGAAATTATAGATGTTAGTGATGGTATAGTTAAGGTTCGTCTTCAGGGTGCTTGCGCTGGATGCCCCATGTCCCAGATGACTTTAAAAAACGGGATTGAAAAACTTTTAAAAGAAGAGGTGCCGGGTGTAAAATCGGTGATATCAATATAGTAAAATAAGATATTTTTCTTAGGAGTCCTGTATGATGCAAAGAATAGTGATATGTTGTCTTTTGTTTCTTTCAGTTATTGCCTTATCAGGATGTAAGGAAAAAATTGAACCCGGAACAACTGAAGAAAAAAGTGCTGCAATAGTTAAAGCCGCTGTTCTTGAGGCAAAGGTTGTAAACCAGCCTCTTTTGTATGAAACCACAGGAACCATTCATGCAAAGACGGAAAGTATTTTATCAAGCAAACTTTTAGCTGAAATAAAAAAAATAAACGTAAAAGAAGGCGATACAATTAAAAAAGGTGATGTGCTTGTCCTTCTTGATAACAGCCAGGTAAAAGCTCAGCTCCAGCAGGCCCGGCAGGCAAAAAAAGAAGCGCTGAATGCATATGATGCAGCAGCATCCGGCGTGGATTCGGCAAGAGCTGCGGCAAAACTTGCCAGTGACACATACAAACGTTTTTTAAATTTGTATAATGATAATGCAATAAGCAAGCAGAATTTTGAAGACATTGAAACCAAAAACATTCAGGCAAAAGCGGCTTTACTTCAGTCAGAGGCGATGGTGCAGGCCGCAGGTAACCGTATCAAACAGGCTGAAGCAGCACTTTTATCTGCAAAATCATATGACAAAGATTCTGTAATTTATGCTCCGTATGACGGGCTTGTAACAGCTAAAATGGTGGAACCCGGAGATCTTGCGTCACCAGGCGCACCTATCATTGGTGTTGAGGAGACTAAGGGTTATTATGCGGAATTTGTTGTTCCTGAAGCCCAGGTAAAAACCGTAGGTATGGGCACAAAGGTAAGTATAGTAATCCCGGCATTAAACGATCTTTTACTCGAAGGAACAATTTATACCGTATCTCAGGCAGCAGATTCCAACACACGTTCTTTCATGTTTAAAGCCTCTTTCACTTCAGACCAATCGGTTCGCTCAGGACTGTATGTAAAAGTTTTAATTCCCATAGGCAAAAAAGATATACTTTCCGTCCCGTCTTCGTCATTAATCTATCAGGGCCAGTTAACAGGAATATATATTCTTGATGATCAAAACATAGCCCGTTTCAGAGTAATTCGCACAGGTAGAACTTTTGACAAATCCATAGAAGTTCTTTCGGGATTAAATCCCAAAGACCGCTATATATCAAATCCTGACGTAAACATAAAAGATGGTGTCAAGGTGGAGGCATCCACATGAGCAATAAGCTTGGTGTGGCGGGGAAAATAGCAAATTATTTTATCGAATCCAAACTTACGCCTCTTATAATCATAGCTTCCATACTTTTGGGCATTGCTTCGGTTATTGCCCTGCCAAGAGAGGAAGAACCCCAAATCATAGTTCCCATGATAGATATTTTTGTAAGTATGCCTGGGGCAAGCTCAAAAGAAGTTGAAGAGCGCGTTACATCGCCTATGGAAAAGCTTTTATGGGAAATACCCGGAGTCGAATACATTTATTCCACCTCAAGCCCCGGCATGTCAATGGCGATAGTGCGCTTTCTGGTGGGGCAGAATGAAGAACAAGCTATTGTCAGGCTTCAATCCAAACTTATGGCAAACATGGACAGGATTCCGCATTCCGTATCGCAGCCTTTGATAAAACCGCGTTATATAGATGATGTGCCCATTCTTGCATTAACCTTTTGGGGAAAAGATGCTGATCATTACTTATTAAGGCGCGTAGCTGCCGAAGTCGAAAACATCGCAAAGATGGAAGAAAATACTTCTATCACTACAATTATAGGTGGAGAAAAGAGACAGGTTGAGGTAAATATAGATCCGGTTAAGCTTTCTGCTTTCGGCATTGATCCGGAACGTGTTTTTTCTATGTTATCTACCGCAAACCAGAGTTCGGATTCAGGATCTTTTCCATCGCTTTCAGGCCAGACCATAGTGCATACCGGAGGATTTATAAATAATGTCGAAGATGTTAATAAAGTCGTTATTTCCGTTTATGATGGCAAGCCGGTTTATCTGGAAGATGTAGCAACAATTTCAGACGGCCCCGGTGAACCCGACCAGTATGTCTTTTTCGGAGCAGGCCCTGCTGCAAAAGAAAAAAATATTTCAAAAGATTCTTTGCCTAAAGATGCATGCCCGGCAGTTACTCTTACAATAGCCAAAAGAAAGGGCACAAACGCAATTGATGTTGCAAATAAAATACTTGCAAGAATCAAAGACGCAAAGGGTACTATCATCCCGGACAATATAAACATGACCATAACAAGGCACTATGGCGAAACTGCAAAAGAAAAGTCGGATGAACTGCTTTTGCATATGATGATAGCCATTGTGTCGGTATCAATTCTTATCTGGTTTACATTGGGTCATCGCGAATCAGGTATAGTCGCTCTTGCAATACCTGTTACGCTTGCCTTAACTCTTTCTGTATTTTATTTATACGGTTACACATTAAACAGAATTACGCTTTTTGCTCTTATTTTTTCTATAGGAATTCTTGTTGATGATGCAATCGTTATTGTTGAAAATATAGTGAGACATTTCAGGTTACCTGAAAATGCAAATCGCCCTAAAATCCTTATTACTATCGAAGCAGTTGATGAAGTCGGAAATCCGACCATACTTGCAACCATGACAGTTATCGCCGCCATTTTGCCTATGGCTTTTGTCGGCGGTCTTATGGGTCCTTATATGCGACCGATTCCTGTAGGTGCTTCGGCAGCAATGGTCTTTTCGCTTATAGTAGCTTTTATAGTCACACCATGGGCTTCCATGAAGCTTATAAGCCACAAGGAAAATGAAACGGCAAAACATGAGAAAGAAGGATGGAGCACACTGTTTTACCGTAAGGTTATGACTCCGCTTATTGAAATACCTTTCTGGCGTTATACGTTTCTTTTGTTGGTGGTAGGTCTTCTTTTAATCTCCTGTGCTCTTGTTGCGATTAAGAAAGTCCATGTCAAGATGCTTCCTTTCGATAATAAAAGTGAGTTTCAGGTCATAATTGATATGCCGGAAAATTCCACCCTGGAAAATACACTTTCGGCAGCTCTTGAAATGGGTGATTATATAAAAACCGTAAATGAGGTTGTTGACTATGAAATCTATGCAGGCACTGCGGCGCCTTTCAATTTTAACGGGCTTGTACGCCATTATTTCATGCGTAAAGGAAATAATGTTGCTGACATTCAGGTTAATCTCGTCTCAAAAGGGCAAAGAAAAGACCAGTGTCATGAGATAGCAAAACGCGTAAGGCCTGCATTGCAAATAATTGCCCAAAAGTATAATGCCAGAATTAAAGTTGCGGAAGTGCCGCCCGGTCCTCCTGTGTTATCTACACTTGTTGCTGAAATATACGGCCCTGATTACAACCGGCAGCGGCTTATCGCTAAACAAGTTATGAAAATATTTGAGCAAACATCAGGGGTTGTTGATGTTGACTGGTACATGGAAGATGATCAGCCAAGGGTTAGTATTGAAATTGACAGGCAAAAAGCAGCACTTCACGGTATCAGTGCGGCACAGATAGCACAAACCCTTGATCTGGCCCTTTCAGGAAGACAGGCAGGCCTTCTTCACCAGCCGAAAGAAAAGGAAGATATTCCCATTATGCTGAAGCTTCCTCTTTCGAAAAGGGCCGGAATCGAACGATTGGAATCCATAAAAATATCTCAACCGGACGGAAAGCTTATATCGCTGTCCAGCCTTGTTAAAATATCCGATACAAAAAACGATAAAAGCATATATCATAAAAATCTTATGCCTGTGGTTTATATAACAGGTGATGTAGCAGGTGAGAAAGAAAGCCCTGTTTATGCCATACTGGAGATGAAAAAAGCTATTGATGCCATATCTCTTCCGGAAGGATATAAAATTGTTCAGCATACCGCAGCGCTACCGGAATCGGATCGCCGGTTTTCCATGAAATGGGATGGCGAATGGCATATCACTTATGAGGTTTTCCGTGATCTGGGAATAGCTTTTGCCGTTGTGCTTATTTTAATATTTGTTCTTGTAGTCGGATGGTTTCAATCCTTTTCAACCCCTCTTGTAATTATGGCAGCTATTCCGTTTTCCTTAATCGGTATATTGCCCGGACACTGGATAATGGGCGCTTTCTTTTCGGCAACATCTATGATAGGCTTTATTGCAGGTGCAGGTATTGTTGTACGAAATTCCATAATCCTTGTTGATTTCATCGAGCTTCGTGTCTCTCAGGGCATGCCCCTTGATCTTGCCGTAATTGATGCAGGCGCTGTTAGATTCAGGCCGATGATGCTAACTGCGGCTGCTGTTGTGGTAGGAGCTTCGGTAATATTGTTTGATCCTATATTCCAAGGGCTTGCCATATCTCTTATGGCCGGCGAAGTCGCTTCTCTTCTTTTCTCACGCATGACTGTTCCTATTTTGTATTATCTTGATAAACGCTGGGAATCACAACATGTACATAAAAAAAAACCGGCTGTCAGTAGCTCAAGTTAATATCTATAGAGGACATTTCATGTACTTTACCGATAACGTTTTCCAATGTGATTTTCTCTATCATTTTAAGAACTCCTTTGGTGGTGAGATTGTTAAAAAATTCTTCCGCTTTTATCTTTAGTTATGAAAAGGTTCGACCATTATTAACAGTATAAGGTTCTATTGTGTTCTATTAATAGGAAATCTGAAATTCTGAAATAAAGATGATCGTGTCCGTTTTGAGTCATGGTTTAGAGTTAAAAACTTTCAACAGGGATAGAGAATGGAACTTGCGTGTATTGGTGAAGATTGGGTAGTAGTTACATACTATGTTTTATTTGATTTTATTAACTATTCATGTAGATTTGGTTCGGATACTGTTTGGAAATCCAAGCTTCCTTATCCAACAATTATAGGATCAGAAACAAAATAAAATATGTCATCAATTATTAAAATGAATTTTTTGATCTCTTTTATTTTTTAATAAACCCATCTTTCGAATTTTACTTTTAAGTGTATTAGGGTTTATATTAAGAAGTTCAGCTGCCCCTCCAGGCCCGTTTATCTTGCCTCCTGTTATTTTTATTGCTTTCTGAATGTGTAACGATATGATTTCTTCTAATTCCATAGGTTCTGTTTTGTTTAACGACGATGTAAGCTTTTCTAAGTCAAATTGTGGAAAAATGGTTTTAGCTATTTCTTTTAAGTGCATAATAGTTTTGCCTTCCGCATCATTTATTTTACTATAAATCGGAATCGGCTGACGAAACGCTCCTGATTCTGATTTTTGGAAAATAGTATCTTCAAACATAAGTGGACCTGAAATATTTTGTCCCTGGGATTGAATTAAGATCCGTTCAACAATGTTTTCCAGTTCGCGCACATTGCCGGGCCAGTTATAAGTTTTTAGCTGATCAATAACTTCCTTGTCAATGTTCGGTGGAGAGGTTATGTTTTTTTCAATAGATTTTCGATTTATAAAGTAGTAAACAAGTTCCGGAATATCTCCTTGTCTTTCTCGTAAGGGTGGAATTTTGATGGGATACACATTCAGCCTGAACCAAAGGTCTTCTCTGAACTGTTTAGAAATTACCATATTCTTTAAATCCCTGTTTGTAGAAGCAATAACTCTTACATCTATTGGTACCGGCATTGTGCCGCCGACACGTTCTATCTGCTTATCCTGTAGTACCCGCAGAAGTCTTACCTGCGCTTCTTGCGGAAGCTCTCCGATTTCATCCAGCAGTATGGTTCCTTTATCAGCCCGCTCAAATCTGCCACGCTTTTGAAATAATGCCCCTGTAAAAGCACCTTTTTCATGTCCGAAAAGCTCGCTGTCAATAAGAGTTCCAGGTATTGCGCCACAATTGACCTTGATAAACGGCTGATTCTTCCGGGGCGAAGAATAATGAATAGCATTGGCAATTACTTCCTTGCCGACTCCGGTTTCACCAAGCAAAAGCACTGGAATATTCACAGAAGCTACCTGATTGACCATATCAAAAACCTGCTTCAGCCCTGTATTCTTTCCTATAATTTCGTCACCTGAAATACGAAGCATTTCCTGATAAAGAAACCTGTTGTCATCAGCAAGTATTTCTTTTAGTTTTAAGACCTCTTCATGCCTAAGAGCATTTGACATGGCGATTGCAAAGGGGTCGTGCAGCATAGACAAAAGTCTGGCGTGTTCACTTTCGTATTGATCCGGTCCAATTAAATATGTCACAAGTGCAAAATACCTATTATCTTTTAATTTCAATCTCATGGTCATGATTGACATGTCGGGTCTATCGAGCAAACTAATTACTTTCAGGGTAGGTGGAAACATCTCAGGCTTGTTGATTATTGAAACACCATCAAGATTTGCCCATTGGTTTTCAACCTCGGATCGAACTTCGGAAGGCAAAGAAAGAATCCGATCCATCTTTTCTATCTTATAGCGGCTTACCTGGGCAAGTGTTTCTATGGCAGGCATGCCAGGCTCACCCAGCACAAGATTCATTCCGGTTAATGGTATAAATTGTTCCAAATATTCCAGCGCTTTCCACATAGCGGTTTCTATATCCAGGCTTCCGCATATTCTCATTGTTGCCTGACGGAAAAATTCGTTTGCATCTATATCCATAAAATTCACCCCTATTGTTGGCTAAATAAGAATTTAAATAACACCCTATGCGTTCATATGTAAACATGTTTGTTTATATTTAACCACATGAAATATTGATTATAGCTATAAACATCTGATTATATGTTATATTATATTATTGGCATGATTTAAGCATATATATTTAGATTCAAAATGAGTATTTGATACAAATAAATAAAAACGATGGAGGCAAAAATGAACAAAGATTATGATTGGAGAGTAGGAAAAAAGCCACTCGATAAACCTGAAGATGCTGAACCGATCCAGCCGGTAGACCCACCGGCAAAATGGGATCAGGAAGCCGATATAGTAGTAGTCGGATCTGGAGGAGGAGGCCTTGCAGGCTCTCTAAAAGCCAACTCGGAGGGATACTCCGTGATTCTTTTGGAGAAATTGAAATTTACCGGCGGGACATCCCAATACGCCGGCGCCTTTTACGCTTACAACAGCAGAATACAGAAAAAAGAAGGGATAGAATGGGATGTAAATGAAGTTGCCATGGGAAGCCTTTTTGAGACGGGTTACACAGGCAACATCCATTTGTTTCGTAACATGATACAAAAGAGTGGTGAAGTCGTAGATTGGATAGAAGATCAGGGTTTTAAATGGGAGAACGAGAGAGCAGGATATCCCGCAGTCACCTCCAAAGGCGGCCACGAGAGATTATGTTATATTCCGATGACAGACCTTATGAACTTTCTGACCGAAAAGTGCAAGGAAAAGGGCGTGAAATTTCACACCAACACTCAGGTAGCCGCATTGGTGAGAGATAATGGCAGAATTGTGGGGGTGAAAGCTACCAATCCGGAGGGAACCACCATCTTCATAAAAGCAAAAAAAGCCGTACTTATGTCGGCCGGCGGTATGCAGCACAATCGAAGTTTGCTTAAGCAATATGCACCCTCAGTCTATAAAGGTGTCGGCAGTGTATCGATGTCTCTGCCGTCAAATACCGGAGAATGTTTCAGGATGGGGCTTGGAGCAGGAGCTGATGTGGCGGGATTTGACTCATGTACCTGCTTTGAGGGGGGGATAGACCTCATGGAAAAAGGCGGCCCGTGGTTTAGATATTTATACTCCGGAGATGTTCAGTTATCGAGGGCCCCGTGGCTGCACCTAAACAAAGCGTGCGAAAGATTTATGATGATGGACAACAACTTAGGCCAATACATGTTAAGGCCGCCCGCCATGGGTGCGCAACCCGGGGGAAGGGCCTATGTGATTTTCGATAACAAGTACGAAGAAAATATTTGGAAGATCCAGGATGATGTCCCATTGGGGCTGTCATGCAAACGCCCCATCACGTCGGATATCCCTGGCTTGAATACAGTTACCAGAAATAATCTGCTTTGCCCGGATGATTGGCGGGAAGCTGTGAAAGAATCAATCGATTTGGGAGCAATAAGAGTAGCCGATACATTGGAGGAGTTAGCAGAAAAGTTAGGCCTGGATAAGTTTTTATTTAAAGAAGCCGTAGACAAATGGAATAAATATTGTGATGCCGGTGAAGATCCGGAATTTGATACACCTCCCCGGTATCTGATACCGATAAAGCACGCTCCCTTCTATGGGCTTAAAGCAGGCGGCAGTATGGGACCGGTCGGCTGTGGCTTAAGGACTAATCGTCACATGCAAGTATTGGATATGGATTCAAAGCCTATACCCGGGCTATACGCCGGATTTTTCACGGCCGGTGGAAGTATCGGACAGAGTAGAATGCCGATGGGTTTTGGTCTTCTCGGGGGTTGCAGCATGTCGACTACCTCCGGTTATACTGCCGTCGAACATGCTGTATCACAAAAGTAATATCGGAAGGAAAAACGATTATGAAGCTTGTAGATGGAAACGGCGGAACAATAATGCAAATAAAAACGTTGAAACGTGATGGCGAACGACTCGTCGTCCGGGGCATGGCGATGGGCGGCATGCCCATGACGGCCTTTGTGAGACCCGAGGCGTTGTGGGGCATATTCGATCTTCTCTCCTGGAATGTTGTCTGGTACATGCCCGTCATCCTTTGGAGAGGGCTGTGGCGGAGTCGAAGTCTTAAAAAAAAGAAATAGCCGACGGCATGTTCTGCTTTGCCTCGTATTGCATCAGCGCCGTCCCGTTTGCTCGATTGATAAAGGTTTGGCTTTTTTACATGGAAGACTTTGCAAGTGATTATGGAAGATCTTTATATCGATTTTAAAAAGGTGATTAAGTAAGAAGAAATAAGATCTTTTATAAAAAGGAACAAGTTTGGGATGGAAGGGCAATTTAACTATTTATTCACTCCGATAAAAATCGGAAACATGATCGTAAGAAATAGGATATATTTTGGCCCACATGGGAACATGCTGACAACAAACTATATCATAGACGATCGGTATGTGGAGTATCATAAGGCAAGAGCCAGAGGCGGCACCGGTTTACAGATTGCTGGAATGATGTCAGTAATGAAAAACAGCAGAGATCTGGCGGGCATTCAGGAGGTTTATGATGAGAAGGCCGTTCCTATGCTGAGAAAACTCGGTGAGGCTGTACATAGTGAGGGAGGGCGGATGCTTGTGCAATTAGTTCATGCGGGCAGAGAATCGGATATTGAGCTTAGCCGCCTCCCTACATGGGCTCCCTCCGCAATTCCTTCAACCGTCATGTTTCGTTTTATTCCCAAAGCTATGGAGATTGAAGATATCAAAGAAACGGTTAAGGCCTTTGCTCGCTCGGCATTGTTTGTCAAAGAAGCCGGTTTAGATGGTGCAGAAATTCATGGGGCCTCCGGTTATTTACTGCATGAGTTTATGTCACCGGCAGTAAATCAAAGAACAGACGAATATGGCGGGAGCCTGAAAAATCGTATGCGCTTTCCCCTTGAGGTAATAGACGAGATTCGCAAGGCCGTTGGAAATGATTTTGTAGTAGGTTACCGGCTTCCCGGCGATGATTTTCTGCAAGATGGAAATACGATTGATGACTATAAAGAAATAGCAAAACAACTAGAAGAGACCAGGCAAATTGATTTTATTCATATCGGAGGCCCCTTCTATGAAGGAATTCAAGGTATCGGTTGTGGTATGCAAACGCCTTTGGGACTCTATGTCCCTTATGCTTTGTCGTTCAAAGAAGCCGTTGATCTTCCTATATTAAATGATTTCAGGATTAATGATCCCGTTCAGGCGGAAAACATTCTGGCCAATGGTCAGGGTGATATGGTGGGAATGGTTCGAGGCCTTATAGCTGATCCCGAGCTTCCCAATAAAGCCAGAGAGGGAAGATTGGAAGAGATTCGTTACTGTATTGCCTGCGATCAGGGCTGTCTCGGAAGAGCTTCAAAAGGGAAAGCAATTACCTGTACCCAGAATGCTGTTGTTGGTTTTGAGAAGGAAATAGGCACATTAGAGCCAGCTAAGTTCAAAAAGAAAGTGGTAGTGGTAGGGGGTGGACCAGCAGGGATGGAGACGGCCAGGGTAGCCAGGATGAGAGGTCATGAGGTAGTACTTTATGAAAATCATAAGGAGCTGGGTGGACAGGTTAACATTGCTGTCAAAGCACCTGCCAGGAAAGAATTCGGTGGCATAAAAAGGTATCTGGCCAAGCAGATGGAAATACTTGGGGTAAAGGTTAATTTGGGAATTGAGGCAACGCCGGAGCTTATCGAGAGTGAACAGCCGGATGCGGTGGTGATTGCGACCGGTACAGTCCCCTTCCTGCCTCCTATCCCGGGAATTGATCAGAATAATGTGGTTACGGTAGAGGATGTATTGCTGGAAAAAGTAAAAGTTGGGCAGAGTGTTGTTGTAGTAGACGGCGGAGACGGTCATTGGCAGTGCTGCGCAACGGCAGAATATCTACTTGACCAGAACAAGTATGTGGAAATCATTACACCATTGCTTTTTGTGGGTATGGAATTGGCCGCGACAAGCGATTTGCTCAGTTTCTATTTCAGGGTACGGCCCAAGGGCTGTATTTTCACTCCCAATACGGAGCTAATAGGAATATCGGGAAATACACTGACGGTTCTCGATATTTATTCCAATGCGGTAAGAAAGATTGAGGGAGTGAATACGGTGGTTCTTGCTACAGGAAGCAGATCGAATAATCGTCTCTACTATGCCCTGAAAGGTAAGGTAAAGGAGTTGCATGCAGCGGGTGATTGTGTATCACCGCGCTTAGCTCTGGATGCCATCTATGACGGCTATAATCTGGGAAGAAAATTATAGCGATATAAATAAAGAAAACTAAAATGCATAGATTAGATAACAATGTCATTTATTACCGGCGGTGCAGGTGACATCGGAACTGCAACATCGCTAAGATTGGAAAGTGAGGGTGCCAAATCGTGCTTGCTTATATAGAGACTGTAAAAGTTATCTAATACCGTTTTTAATGGAAGGGTTGAGCATCGATTCTGATAATGTACATAATTGTTTTGTTTATTTAAGGATTGAGAACGACTAGTTCGCGGATACCCTGCCCCGCTTTTAGTGGGTCAGAGTATCTAACATCATAAAATATAAATGCAACCAATGAGGAAATTAGCCATGAAAATGCCTATGCAATCTTCAGCAAGCAGTGAAATAAATACTAATGTTGTAGTAATAGGCGGAGGTCATAATGGCCTTGTGGCATCATGTTATCTGGCAAAAGCCGGACATAATGTAGTAGTAGTTGAGGCGCAAAAAAATGTCGGAGGCATGACTGCCTCCGGCCCTTTTATCAAGTCAGCGCCGAAGCATATCATTCACCCGTGCGCAGTAGATGCTATCTTTATTCGCACATCCAGCATAATTGAGGACCTGGATTTGAGGAAGCATGGATTCATCACCGTAGATCCCAATCCTTCATACGCCTATCTTTCACCCGAAGGAGAGTCCATAGCATTCTGGAGTGATCCTTCAAAAACAGCAGATGAAATAAGGCGATATTCTCCATCGGATGCCAGGGCTTATCTTGAATTTGCCAATACACTTGAAGCACTTCTTGGTGTCGCCCTTCCCATGATGCGCTCCGATCCCCGAAGACCATCCATCAGAGAAGTTTTTCGTTCACTTCGTTCATTAACATCCCATCGTAAACGGCTCGGCGAGATAGGAGCTCTTGCCCTGGGTACGGCTGATCAGGCTGTGTGCGAACGTTTCGACCATCCTTTTGTTATTGCGGCTCTTTTGGGACTTGCCGGAGGCGCTGGCCCAATAGATGCTGATGGCAGCGGGCTTGCCCATATTATAGTTGCTCTTTTGCACCGGGTAGGAGTCGGCCGCCCGGTCGGAGGTATGCAATCACTGGCGGAATCTCTTAAAAAAAGGTTGTACGAAGGTGGGGGTTCTGTCCTGACCGGAACACCTGTTGAAGAAATACTTGTTACCAAAGGGCATGCAGAAGGTGTCCGCCTTGCCGATGGGCGTATAATTAAAGCGGATTCCGTGCTGGCAGCCTGTGACCCGCGTACAGCACTGGGTAGCCTGTTGCCTGATGGCGCCATAGACAGACGAATGAAGGCACGCGTCGATCATATTCCTGCAAATGCCCGAGGTGCTGCACCAATGAAAATCGATCTTGCTCTTAAGGGCCGTGTTCAAATTTCCAAACATCAGAAGCTCAGAAAAGACGGTGTCGATCTCAGGGTGCCTGCATTAATTATCGGAACAGCAGAAGAAATACGATCTTCCTTTGCAAACTCCATGCGGGGTGAGCTTACACCCGGTCTTTATTACTGGGCAGCTGTTCCAACAGCATGCGATCCGAGTCAGGCACCTGACGGGCAGGATGTTTTATATCTGTATCCGCCTGCTGTTCCGGCATATCCTGCTGAAGGCTGGCAATCTTTACGGAAAAAAGCGGAAAATATAATAATGTCTGAAGCTATGCTTTACTTTGACAACCTCGATTCACTTGAGATAGGGCGATGGGTTGAAACACCTAAAGATCTTTGTGAGCGGACAGGTGCTGTTAACGGATGTGTAACCCATGTTGATTTTGCTCTTCTTCGGTCGGGTCCATTAAGGCCGGCCTGGGGATTAGGCGGGTATGTAACTCCTGTGAAAGGACTTTTTTTAGGAGCTGCCGGTTCCCATCCGGGTGGAGCTGTTTCCGGTTTACCAGGTAAACTTGCCTCAGCGAGAGTCATCCGATACCTTGCCCGGTGTAGCCGTTAAGGTAAAATTTCAAAGACCTATGCCAACACTTTTATTCCTTATCTTTGACCGTTAACAAATGGAGGAGGGTAAAACTATGTTTAAAAAGATTCTTGTTTCGAGCTTCCTTTTACTTCTAATTGTAATTTTTACGAAGTCAGTTTTTGCGGAAACGGAAAGGCCAAATGCTCTTAACAAGCAATCCGGCAAAACGATTGGTACAGTGGGTGATGTTAGCACCAGACAAGCGTCTCCTAAGTTTGACAATCCATCTTATATCTGGATTCAGGAAATTATAGTACCTATTATTTCCCTTATCATGCTTGCTTTTTTCATCACGCAGTCAGTTCGTGGCGGAGCTTTTACTTTCGGAGCGCTTTTATATATTTCCGCCACAACCATGTTCTGGCAGGAATGGTATGCGGATTGGGGTGCATATCTGCTCTTTAACCCTGCATTTTCTCTAATGCCTTGGGGCTCAACCCTTTGGACTGCACCGAACAAACCATGGGCGATCATACTGTCTTACGGCCCTTTTTTTGCTACTATATATCTGTTGATGCTTGCTCTGATCAATAAGTTTCACAAAAAATATCCAAACTTAGGAAAAAACCGCTGGATACTTGTTGTTGTGATACCAAGCTTTTATCTTTTTGATCTGCTTGTGGAAGGCTTTGCCGCAAGTCAAGGTTGGTGGTCCTACACGGATTACATAGGCCCTGCAATTGCAACGGATAGAGGCAACTTTCCTGTCGTGTATCCAATAGCACTTTTTGTTCTTTACGGGGTTATTACCACCTGGATATTGGGCATGCGCGGTCCGGATGAACGGGTCAGGTTCGAATCATGGTTTGGAGTTGATCATATTCAGGCAGGATTTGGGCGGGAACTGGCGCGTCTGGGAGTTTGGATATTAGTCATGAATGGGCTTTTCCTGTTGTTTAGCACCGGTCCGTTCGTTGCCGTACGTGCGCTGTTCGGACATGCAAGCACGCTTGTACCTTGACAATATCATAGGGAAGTCGAAATGAAAGAAAATATAAAGGAAAAGAACTCAGGATTATCCCGCAGAGAGTTTTTAAAGAATGCCGAAGTGGTGGTTGGCGGCGCAGTTTTAGGATCTGCGGCTTTTTTGAATTCAAGCACTGCCGGTAAGGCGATAGCGGGCACAGTTACATCTTCATCCGGAGATTGCCAACCCGTGGAGCCGGATGATGTCAAACCTATTCCTCCGATAGATCCACCTGCGATATGGGATAAACAGGCGGATATTGTTGTTGTTGGATTAGGGGGTGGTGTTATTGGTGCAGCAAAAGCTGCTCAGATGGGAAGCTCTGTTATTGCTTTAGAGAAAATGTCGGTTGTAGGCGGAACCACATGGCATGCTGGAGCCTTGTTTGCTTTTGGGGCTAAAAAGGTGCCGCCTATACCCGGCTTCCCACCTTTTGACCTGGAAAAAACTGTGCGTATGGCAGTGGAAAAATCGAATTATACTGTTAATGAAGCCTTGACTCGTGCAACTGTAATTAAATGCGGTGAAATGGTTGATTGGCTGGCTGATATAGGTGTGGAATGGATTATAAATCCGTTTGGTCCCATCTACTCACCTGCATTCAAAGGTGATGACAGAAACATAGGACACGCAGCAATGAGAGGAGCTTTAAATCCCGCTTATGCACTTATGCAAAAAAAAGGCGGGGATACACTGCTAAATACCAAAGTTGTTGCTTTGGTTATGGAAAAAGGCAGGGTAGTAGGTGTTAAAGCAGAAAAAATGCTGGAAGGAACTACCATATTTATAAAAGCTAATAAAGCTGTGATCCTTTCTGCAGGAGGTTTTTCGCACAATAAAAATATGCTTAAAAAATATGTTCCAACTGCCTATAATGGAGTCGGCAGCGTATCGATGGCTCTGCCTTCCAATACAGGAGAATGTATCAGAATGGGACAGGGTGCAGGTGCGGATTTGGCAGGTTATGATACCTTCACAGGTTTTGACGGAGGAATAGATTTCTCAGAAGTAAATGGACCATGGTTCAGATATTTATATTCCGGTGATATCCAATTGGCAAGGGGTGCCTGGCTTCATTTGAACAAGGCATGTGAAAGATTCATGAACATAAGCAGCTCTCCGATGCAATTTTTTAAAAGACCGGCGGCAATAATGGCTCAGCCCGGTCATAGGGCATATATAATTTTCGATAGTAATTACGAAATCAATATATGGAAGCAAAATCCTGTAGGTTGTAAGATACCTATAACCCCCGATTTACCCCTTATGAAAGAATGGCATATACCAAGGCTTTTTAGTAGAGACTGGCGGGTAGGAGTAAATGAATCTATTGCTATGGGAGCAATAAAAAGCTCGAATACCTATGAAGGCTTGGCTGCAAAATTAGGCTTGAATTCCGAAAGATTCAAAACAGCTGTTAATAAGTGGAATGGATATTGTAAAGCCGGAACAGATCCTGAATTTGGAGAAGATCCTCAGTCTTTGATACCTCTTCAAGATCCGCCGTTTTATGGAATAAAAATAGGTTGCTCTATGGGCTCAACCTCATGCGGCCTTCGTGTAAATCATAACATGCAGGTACTGGATATGAACCAGAACATTATTCCCGGGCTTTATGCCACATATTTTACAGCCGGCGGAGGAGCCGGAGAGGTCATATTTGATCATCCTGTTATATGGAGCGCCGCCGGGTCGATGACAACCTCTTACATGGCTTGTGAACACGCTGCAAAACAACATGGATAGCGGAATACTAACAAGTAAGAAGATATAAAAGTGAGGAGACTGTAATGAATGTTTCTGTTCCAGCTATGCCGGTGATGCCGGCACCGCCGCTAAGCGGTATAATTTTTTTGGTCGGCACTATATTTATTGTTGTGGTGTTGTTGCTGTGGTGGGCACTTTCAGCCGAGCGCAAACGAGGCCCGGTAATGCCGCTGGTTTTTCTTGGCGCTGCATTTTCCGCTATTCTGATCGAGCCTGTATTCGATAATACGCTGCTATACTGGTATCCGGTAGAAAACCCCCTCTCTGTTTTTTCCGCATATGGACGCACAATACCTTGGTTCGTACCTATCGGATATGCATGGTTTTTTGGTGGTGCTGCGTATTTGCTGATGCGCCGTTTTGAACGCGGCATAAATGTAGTGCAAGCTATGAAATATTTCTTTGCGCTGGTCCTTATTGATTGGCTTGCTGTGTCGATTTGCGAATGGTTTGATTTGAGTGCGTTCTATGGCAACCAACCGTTTCACTTTTTTGGTGCACCTATATGGTTTTCGTTTGCTGATGCCACTGGTGGCTTTGTACTTGGTGCGGCACTATATTGCTTGCTGCCGCATCTGTCAGGTGCACGCAAATTGCTGCTTCTTTTTGTACCGACATTTATATACGGCGGTGTGCTTGGTTCAACCACTGCTCCGGTCGCATTGGCACTAAATTCCGGCTGGTCTGAAGTTGTTGTATGGCTATGTGGTACTGGAACAATTGGCTTGTGTTGTCTGCTCGTTTTCGTCATCAGTAATATTCTGTCCAAGGTTTCCCAGCGCATTTAAGAGTGAAAGTTAAAGGTCAGAGTAAAATAGTTGTAAGTAAAAGTATCGAGGAATCAATTAAGGAGTAAAATTGATTTGAAAAAGATAATATTAGTTCTTGCAGTATTATTTATTTTGATATCGCTGGTTGCTGCATGTAATCGAAGAGCTGAAATAAATTCAACTGCATCACCTTTTGTATGGAACTCTAAAGCCCGTTGCGCTGATTGTCACACTAAAGAAGTAAAGTCAATGGCAGATAATAATAAGCTGGCATACAAACATGCCGCGGCTGGAAATGTCTGTTCGGATTGCCACAATGCAAAAGATCTGCAAAAGTCACATGGAAATATTGCTACTGCGTCGCCTGTTCCGGTACAGAAGTATTCTAGTACGATTTGTTTTAAGTGTCATGGGAGCTACGCAGATATTATTAAGCTCACAAAGGGCAAAACACGCTTAAACCCCCATGATTCGCATTATGGCGAGGTGGATTGCAATATTTGCCATAAGGCACATATTGCAAAATCTCCTGATGGGTTTTGTGTTTCCTGTCATGATACTATGAATTGAGTACAAATTTACAAACATCGAAGATAGCGGGTTAAAACGCGTCACAATATGAGGCTATCTCCGGCATTAAACAGCCCTTTTGTTGTTTCATGTCTTGCCTGACATTGCTTGCTATTTAATGCGATCCTCAAAAGGGCTGTTTAATGCCGGAGAGAAAGATAACTATAATAACCATAAACCTGGAGGGAGGAAAAGGAGAAATGAAACGAATGAAAATTTTAAAGTGTTTCGGATTGTCACTTTGTACGTTGTTTATTCTGCTTTTGTATGGCGGTACCGTTAAGGCTCTGGATTTGCCAAAGGTGATCGACAAGACTAACTGCAATCAATACAAAGACCTGCTCATTCCGGCTATGTACCGAGCTGTTGAAAGAGGTGACTTTGTTGTTACTCCGGGGAATATAAATTTCGAATACAAACTTCCTATCCGCTTCATCGCGGCAAGCGAAAAGAATGAAGGGAAATTCGATGTAAATCATGCGGGCGAATTGATCAGTAAAAGCACCGGGAAATTCCCCAAAAATATTTACAGTTTCCCTTTTCCTAATATTGATTTTAAAGATCCCAAGGCCGGGTTAGAGATCATATATAACTTCAAATTCACGGTAGATCGTTTTATGGCCTCAAGAGACAAAATCCGTATTATGTGGATAAATAATACAGGAGAGGAACGTTATTTAACTGGTCTGGACTCACGCCTTTATATGGTCGGCCGGCCGCCAGGTCAGGAAATAAGAAATCCTGATATGGTTGAGCAGTATGAATTTCAAAGAGTTTTGGAGCCGATGAGCACCAGAGGAACCAATACAATGGCAATCATTTATATAGGCGCAAAGGAAGATAGCAATTATGCTTATGTTCCTGCCATTCGAAGGATTCGGCAAACCGGCTCAACGACGAGGTCTGACCCCTATATGGGCTCTGATTCATGGATGGATATGAATTACATGTGGGGTGGTAAAACCAGCTCAATGAAATGGAAATATGTTGGCGAGAAGACAATTCTTGTCGGTTTCACCAGTCCTGATATGCTTCCGGCAAAGGAATTGCCGGATGGAAGGATGATCAGGCCATATCCCTATACCGGCACTCATCTCAAATTCGGCTATGAAGATCCAAACTGGAAGGGCGCATCCTGGGCGCCTCTTAATATTACCTATGTTCCAAGAAAAGTATGGATTGTAGAACAGATGCCTAAAGATCCGTATTATAACTGGGGAAAGCATTTAAACTATGTTGATCAGGAAACATATACCATATGGTACAAAGAGGTTTGGGAAAAATCCGGTGATTTCCGGACATGGGTAGTTAATTTGCTGCACTATAGTGAATCGCCAAGTGGTAATAATAACGCAGTAGATTTTGATTGCCAACTCTATATAGACGAAAAATATAGACATGCTACAAGTGTAAACAGATCAGCAGACCCGGAACAATTCTTATATATGCCTGCTTCAAAACTGGATGCCAGCTATTTTAGCGTGAATAATTTCTTAATGTTGTCTAAATAAAAACGCAGGGGCAACCGGATAATCGACCCTACAAACTAAAAATAAATGACTATTAAATAAATAAGGGAGTGAGTGTCACTAAACAACTATTATACAAAAAAGGAGACAAAAGTATATGAGTATTAAATTAGGAAAAATGAAAGGTGCTGGGCCCTATTATGCGAAATCACTGGATGAATTAAATGCCAGTTTATCATGGAGTCCCGAAGAGGAAAGAGAGATAGAGCGTTACTGCGAGAAGATTCACAAGAATATCTCGGAAGAAGAGATGACGCCTATGGAGCGTTTCAAAGCTACTATGGAAGGCAAGGAGAGAGACCGTCTGGTTGTTGAGACGTTTTTTCATCCCTCTTATGCAATGCGTACTTTAGACGGATTTGCCGATGCAGTCAAGTCCATCGATGCCTATTATTATCCCAAGTTGCTGGTTAAATCACATCTGGCTACCACAGCCCGCTATAAGATGGAAAGAATGTTTTGCGGGCCTATTTCTTATGGCGAAGAATTGTTCGGTTGTGATTCCATGTTCATTGAAAACGGCAATCCGGTGCATGAAGCAGACCCGCCGATAAAAACAATTGAAGATCTTGAAGGACTGGAAGCTCCTGATCCAACCAAACATGGCATGTTTGCCCAATATCTCTGGTTTTGCCAGGAAATGAGACGGATATTTGATAAGTATCAACTAAGCAACATTATGCCCATCGAAGGATCATTTTGTGAAGGGCCTGACGGCTTTGCATGCGCTCATATGACGGGCTACAATCAATATTTAAAATTTATGCGCAAGAATCCCGAACTCTGTAAAAAAGCGTCAAACTTAGCCTCCGACTGGCTGATAAAACTGGGTACGGCGGTAACAAATCTCGGAAAAGTTGATTACAGCTATATGTGCTCGGTTGTCGGGATGTACCCCATTAAAGGCTCAGAGTGGATTGCCGGTGAGTACGCAAGAATCGGCAAAGCAGTAAAAGCGGCAGTGAAAAAACCGATCTTACATGCTTGGGCCTTCAACGGGGCAATCGATTGGCTGGATGAAATGCTTAAAGCCGGAGCTTTGGGAGATGACAGCTTTGACGGTGTTATGTGTACTGGCGATATTAACGATTACAATATTGTAAATGATTTTCTGCAAAAAAATAACATGTATGGATGCTATGCTCCTTCAGACAAACTCCTGGTTAGCGGACCTATGTCCAAAATAGAGGAAGAGATAAAAGGAAGATGCGATGCCGCCAAAAAAATACCCAACAACAGATGCACGATAGGTTTGGGTGCTATTGATTATTATACAACCCCTGAACATTTAGACGCTAGTATAGCGGCATCTATGAAATTTGCTAAGATATAAGAAGCATAACTTTAAAAAGGAAAGATGAGAACTATGTCAAATAAAGCAGAAATTTTGGGGAAAATGAAAGACGCCGTCATTGATCTTGATGACGACTTATTGTTTGAGTTGATTGACGAGGGACTTAAGATAGATGTAGCCCCTCTTGATATGATTATGGAAGGTATGAACCCCGGTTTAAACATCATCGGCGAGGGGTTCGACACAGGCAAGCGCTTCATGAGCGATCTGGTTATTGCCGGGGACATGTTAAATGATGCTACCGACAAACTGCGCCCTTTGATTGAGGCAGGCGGCAAACCTATGGGTGAAACGTTGATAATCGGGACGGTAGAAGGAGACGTGCATTTTATCGGAAAGCGTATAGTGGGAGCCGTTTTTACTGCCAATGGCTACAATGTCGTTGATATCGGTGAGAACAAATCTGCAAAGGAATTTGCGGAAGCCGCAAAAAAACATAATGCAACTGTAGTAGGTGCTTCAGCTATTTTATCTCCTGTGAAAGCTTATTGTGGAAATATCAATAAAGCGCTTGTTGATGCAGGTGTCCGGGATAATTTGATTTACATAGTCGGTGGCTGGGCCTTTACTGATGAGCAAGCCGAAGAATACGGAGCCGATGCAGCGGGAACCAGCGCTATTGAAGCCATTAAAAAAGTTAAGATGTTAAAAGCGGGTGAAGTAGCATTGCTCAAGAACAGGTAGTAATTAAAGTGAATAAATGAATATTGAATAATTAATAATGAATATCGAAGGAAGATAAAAGATATAAGCAAACAACCCCCTTGCCCCCTTTGCTAAGGGGGAATATTTGAGTCGGTTTCCACTTAATAAATAAGTAATATCTGAGGTTCATAACCAGCACCAAATGATGAAGTAAGGCGGTACGATTCCCCCTTAAAAAAGGGGGATAAAGGGGGTTGTTTAAAATCCGCACAACACTTCATAAATCGAATTCTTTTGTTCGATATTCGATATTCAGTTTTTTTGAAAAGTATACATGAAGAGGTATTGATATATGGAAAACCTATGGGGTTATGAACTCGTATTTCCGGAAGATGTTTTATATTCCACTGAGTTGCTTTGGGTAAAGAAAGAGAATGGAAAGATACGTGCCGGTTTAAGCGATATAATAGTAAGATCGGCAAAGAAACTGGTAACCATTAAAATGACATGTGAAGCAGGTACTTCGATAAATAAGGGCGATGTGATCGGAACAGTTGAGACAAGTAAAGCCGTTAGAGAAATTATCGCCCCTGTTTCAGGCACGGTTACATCCGTCAATCCGTCAATATCCGGCGGTGATCCGGCTACCATAATGAAAGATCCTTATGGAGATGGTTGGCTTATTGAGATAGAAAAAACAGGAGATACCGATACACAGCTTCAAGACCTGATGAAAGGCGATGAGGAAGAAACAAAGGAATGGCTAGAGGAACAAGCGGATGATATTGTTCCCATGGCATAGGCGACGAATATTTAACTAGGAGTGATAAAGAAGTGTTGACATTTACTCAGGAACAAAAAACCTATACGATAGGTGATGTAACAATAGGCGGTCAACCGGGTGAAAATCCAACCGTACTTATGGGTAGTATTTTTTACCAGGGACATCGCATAGTAAGTGACACGGATAAGGGTATATTTGATAAACAAAAAGCCAAAGAACTGTTAGACAAAGAAGCGGAGATATCCTCAATTACGGGAAATCCACGTATAATTGACGTTATTGGCGATACCACTCCGGCCTTGATCAATTATCTCGAGTTTGTGGCTGCCAATTCCACCTCGCCTATATTGGTGGATTCGCCCATTGCAAAAGTTAGGATGGATGCCATCAGGCATTTTGCCAAAACAGAGGTATTGCCGAGACTGATATATAATTCAATCGAAGACCATCACAGCGAAGAAGAACTGGCTTGTATAAAGGAATGCGGGATCAAGACCGCAGTTATTTTAGCTTTTAATGTAAAATCCATCAGGCCCAAAAAAAGGATTAAGTTACTTGAGGAAAAACTTTTGGGAGCTGCCGAAAGAGCGGGTATTGAAAATATGCTCATTGATACCGGAGTGCTTGATATCCCAAGCATAAGCTGGTCAAGCCAGGCCATTTGGGAAATCAAGAACAAGCTGGGCTATCCGGGCGGTTGTGCACCTGCCAATGCATTGTACCAGTGGAAGAAGAAAAAGGCAAAAGCCAGTCCTGAATTTGAGGTATGCGGAACTTCAAGTTATTTATTGCCCATCAGTTGGGGTGGAAATTTTATTCTTTACGGCCCGATAGCAAATGCTTCCTGGGTTTATCCTGCCTGCGCGACTATGGATGCCATGATTGCCTATGGCGAGCAGGCAAAGGGAATAAATATTAAAAAAGAACACCCGCTGTACCGCATCTTTTAACATGAAAAGATATAACATCAGAGCCGGAATCACATATATGAGCATGCTTGAATTATTATGCCCAACTCAAGGGAATTTTTATTCATACAAGAAATATGTGATGAAAAGGTTGTTCCAAGATTAAAATTGCTTGCTGAAGCAGTATATGAACAGGATTGTAAAGTTCTTGCACAGCTTGTCCATTATGACAGACGGATATAGAGATTTCAAGGCAGGCATCCTGGGCGCCGTCTCCTTTGGCATATCAGCAGGATTAGCGAAAAATCCGGCCTGGATGGTGTTGAACTCCACGGTGGCTCAGGTTATTTAATTGAGGAACTCATATCTCCATATAGCAATAAAAGAATTGATGAATACGGCGGCTGTATCAGATACCTCAACAAACAGATGGAAAGACTGGGTGTAAAGGTAAATCTTGGGATAGAAGCAACGCCGGAAATTCCTTCTCTGCCCGGTTACGGTCAGGATAATGTTGTCAGCGTATAGGATGTGTTACAGGAAAAAGCTGAAATCGGAGAAAAAGCACTTGTTGTAGATGACGGGAAGGGTCACTGGGAGGGCTGCAGTTGGTGAATGTTTAACTCCTCGCAAGGCAATTGATGCGATTTTTGATGGATACAATGTCGGAAGACATTTTATAGTATTTTTGTTCATGTCATTACTAAAATTATTAGCTTACTTTACTTCCGGCAAAGCCGGAGGACGTATATGTGAACCGCTCAATTCGGTAATATCTACGACCTCTCCTTTTAGATAGTTGAGCGGTTCACATTCTTACTTATGGGCAGCCTTACAGAACCGTTGGTTTACCTATAGACAATTAAGATAATGGATAATAAATATATATATCAAACATCAGTTTTAAATAATAGCATTTCATCAACCCCGTCCTATTGCCAATAGAGAAATGATAGAAAACGCATATGAAACAATAGATCGGGTTTTGGGCAGGATATGAAAACCCCGCACTATAAAAAATGATAGTAGGGTGGCATTTTATATGCCGCTGCCAGCTTAATTCCTTTGAGGTCTTTTTGCTTAAGTAAAAAAGGTATTGAATAGAGGTAATTTCAAAAGTCTTGGATCAATCGTAATATTAAAAAATATAGACCAAAAAAACGAATATATTATTGATGATATCAAGAAAGTGTTCTATTATCTTCTTGTTGATTTCCCTAAACCAAGAAAGGAACGATAATATGAACACTCTCTTTGATATTGGGAATACCATCCGAATGCAACTTTTTCCATGTTTAGAGCAAGAACTTGATCCACTTTCTGATAAGGAGCTGGAATTTGTTCAAGTTATTCCCTTGCACGATTTGCCAAGCCATATGAAGAAATTCCGCTGGCGAGGGTTCGGACGAAAGAAAAAAAACCGCATCAACATGGCAAAAGCCTTTGTGGATGGTAATTCGCATGTAAAATACCATCCAGCGCAACGTTCTCTCGATCCTTTACAGAGTTTACAACATACAGTCTGCCACAAAAAATTTACGAAGCAATGATTATAAAACATTGTAGCCAAAGGTTGTCGGCCACATACGCCGTGATGCCACCGCTATAGAAGCACGTGAAAAACCAATGCAAGAAGAAACATCCAAAACAGTACCCAAAACTAAAGGCAAGCGGGGGATATCCCCTTAAAGATGAAGTTCTTTCTCCCAAACCACCGAAGCGCGTAGAACTCCAATCTATAAGAGATCCGGAAGAGAACTTAAAGGACTTGCCGAACCACTGTAATGTTTGCGCCAAAAATCAGGATTTTGGTGCCTCTAAAAGCTCTTTTATTGTTTTTTGAGAATTTAGCATCTTTAGCTTGATAAAAATTCGTGCCCGGAACTTCTTTCATAGATAGATTCGGAGAGTTTTGAAATTAGCTCTATACAGTGACAATATGACTTTTGTGTTGTCGGCAGGTTATTAAAAATTTCTGTATTCGGATTAAACCAATACAAATATTCTAAATACAGAAGCGAATATTCTAAATACAGAAATATATACATATGTATTCATATAACACTTTGATATAAATAATATTTAATGTTGGCACGATTTGAGCAAACAATTATTACAAATTATGATAGCTTTGCATAAAATATTATTAAAATATACCTAAGTATAGAGTTTCATAAATGCGGTTACGTATTTGTCATTTCGAACAAAGTGAGAAATCTTGATGGGATGAGAGCCTGTAAAAGATATCTCCCGATGGTCGATATGACACCAAAATTATGAAATTGAGTACTTAGCAAAAAAACAAAACCATAATTAAAGGAAGAATGATTGCAATGAAAGATTATGGAATTCAATTGACCAAGGAAGAAGAAGCACAAGTCGATGATATTTGTGCCAAGATCAGAGAACGGGTGAAAAAGGAATCCATTACACCTCGCCAGCGTTTTGAAGCTGTTTACAGAGGGGAAACACCTGACCGCATTCCAATTCAGGTATGCGCCCTTGGTTTGCACGCAGCCTCTAATTATGGTGTAACACCTGGAGATTTATACAGTAAACCCAAAGTATCACTTTTAGCCTACCTTACACATCTCGAAAGATTTGGATACGACACTCCTTCCACTTTCCGTTTCAGCGCCGGTGAGGAGGAGTTTGGACAGGAAATAGCACATACGGATTCGGCCGTGCCGTTTGGTATTAAGGGAGTAGTGGAAACAGCAAATGATCTAGGCAAGGTAAAATTGCCAAATGTTTACAAGGACGGTTCACTACCATGGCAGCTCTGGATGATCAGTGTTCTAAAGGAAAAACTTGGCGATATCATGCCTATCCACGGATTTACAGTTATTCCGGGTGCGGTTGGACCGGTTATAATGCCTATGGATAAACTGTTATTGGCGCTTCGCAAGGATCCGGTTCTGGCACACTGTCTGGCTGCTTTGCTGATGAAGTTTGTTATTGATTACGGCACAGCCTTGTTTGAGGCAGGCGCCGATATGCTGAATATTGTTGGTATTGATGATCAGGTTTCATATGCAATGCACAGGCAATTCGAATTTCCTTATGTCTGCGGTTTGCTTAAGTCCCTTCCGGGGCCCTGCTTTATAAATGGTGCCGGTGACTGGTCTCATGTTATTGAGTCATATGCCCAGGCAGGAATACATGGATTTTTCCTGCACAGCGGTCAACCTACACCTCTTGATAAGATTAATGAAGTGGCAGATAAATATAATTGTACAGTACGTTATGGCGTTAGCGCCAATACGCTGGTACACGGGCCTGCTGAAAAGATCCGTGAGGAGGTAAAAAGCGTAATTAAACAGGGATGGCGAGGAGGCCGCTTTGTGTTGACCACAGACACATTGGATATAAATACTCCGACTGAAAACCTGGATGTCTTTATGGAAGCAGCCAGAGAGTATGGTAAACTTCCCTTAAAGGTTTAAGAATACCAACATGGATGAGCTGATTGATCGGATCAAACACAAAAAGTATGCGGCGAAGCGATTGTATGCAAAATATGATAGCTCTGCACAAAATATTATAAAAATTTATAACTTAAGAAAAAAAAATACACCCATAATGAAAGTTTGAAAAAGGAGGAATGATTGCAATGAAAGATTATGGAATTCAATTGACCAAGGAAGAAGAAGCACAAGTCGATGATATTTGTGCCAAGATCAGAGAGCGGGTGAAAAAGGAATCCATGACGCCCCGCCAGCGTTTTGAAGCTGTTTACAGAGGGGAAACACCTGACCGCATTCCAATTCAGGTATGCGCTCTTGGTTTGCACGCAGCCTCCAATTATGGTGTAACACCTGGAGATTTATACAATGACCCGAAAATATCACTCATGGCATATCTTACACATCTCGAAAGATTTGGATACGACACTCCTTCAGCTTTCCGTTTCAGTACCGGTGAAAAGGAGTTTGGGCAGGAAATAGCTCATACAGATTCGGCCGTGCCGTTTGGTATCAAGGGTATAGTGGAAACAGCAAGTGATCTGGGCAAGCTGAAAATGCCAAATGTGATGACAGACGGCTCATTGCCATGGCAGCTATGGATGCTAAGTGTTCTAAAGGAAAAACTTGGCGATATCATGCCTATCCATGGATTTACGGTAATTCCCGGTGCAGTTGGTCCGGTTATAATGCCTATGGATAAACTTTTACTTGCGCTTCGTAAGGACCCTGTTCTGGCTCACTCTCTGGCAGCCATACTTATGAACTTTGTTATAGATTACGGTACAGCAATGTATGAGGCAGGTGCTGATATGCTGCATATTGTTGGAATTGATGATCAGGTATCATATGCTATGCACAGGAAATTTGAATTTCCTTATGTTTGCGGATTGGTTAAATCATTGCCGTGCCCTGTCTTTATAATTGGCGCAGGTGACTGGTCACATGTTATTGAGTCATATGCCCAGGCAGGAGTACAAGGATTTTATCTCCACAGTGGCCAACCTACACCTCTTGATAAGATTAATGAAGTGGCAGACAAATATAATTGTACAGTACGCTATGGCGTAAGTTCCAACACACTTGTACATGGACCGGCAGAAAAGATTCGTGAGGAAGTAAAAAACGTAATTAAACAGGGATGGCGGGGCGGTCGTTTTGTATTGACCACAGACACATTGGATATCAATACTCCGACTGAAAACCTGGATGTTTTTATGGAAGCAGCTTTAGAGTATGGTAAACTTCCATTAAAAATTTAACAACTTTTACAGAAGCTGATTGAAAGGAGATATTATGACACAAGAAGCAATTCTCGAATCTCTCAGGCAGGCCATCCTTGATGGAGATGCAGAGCAGACACAAAAAGTATGCGGTAACGCTTTGGAAGCAAAAGTTGAAACCTCAGCTATTCTCCAGGAAGGCATGACTAAAGCCATGAAATTGGTCGGTGCAAAATGGGACGCAAAAGAATTTTTTCTGCCTGAAGTACTAGCTGCCGCCGATGCAATGAAAAGCGCTATTGAATTTATGAAACCACACTTGCAGGGAAAGGATGGCGGAGGAGCAATTGGAACTGCTGTTATCGGGACAGTCAAAGGCGACGTTCACAATATCGGCAAGAATCTGGTGGCATTATTTATGGAATTGGGCGGGTTTAATGTTTTTAATCTTGGCGAAGATGTTTCTGCCGAGAAATTTGTTCAGACCGCTCTTGAAAACAATGCAGATGTTATTGGTTCATCAGCATTTGTATCAACAGTTGCCACTGAAATGGCCCGGATTGAAGAGGGCCTTAAGGAAGCAGGAATCAGGGACAAAGTCTTTACACTGGTTGGCGGAGCAGTTCTGGACCCTGAGTGGGCAGTAAAAATCGGAGCCGATGCTTACGGCAAAGATGCCTTGCATGCTACACAGCTTGCCCAGGAGTTTGTCAGCAAAAAAAGGGGATAAGGAAAGGAATCAAATGAGCCAGGGCATATGGATATTAGAGGAGCATGATAGCCGCGGGACTAAAAACATCTCTCTTGAATTGCTCAGCGAAGGTCAGAAGTTAGCCCGAAAGCTTAAGCAAGAGTTGTGTGTTTGTCTTTTGGGTTATCAGGTTGAAGATATTATTCCCCAACTTGGTGAATTCGGAGCACAAAAGATATATCTTGCCGATAATAAAGAGCTGTCGGAATATAATCTGGATGCTTTTGTTTCAATAATAGGAAGTTTGATAGAAAAATACCAGCCATCAGTATTAATGATGGGAGCTACACCGAACGGCTCGGAGCTGGCACCGAGAATTGCAGCAAGATATGGACTTCCCTGCATAACCGAGGTCAAAAAGATTGGGGGCAACAGCGAAAATATTCAGGTAACTAAATCTGTTTATAATGACCGGCTTTATGCTGATGTTAAACCTGCTTCGGCAAGGCCCCTGATCATAACTCTTCCCCCTGGTGAGACCGACATTGTTAAGCCCAAAGAGTCTGTAGAACCGGAACTTATTAAAATTAATTTTGAATTCACCGAAAAGCTTAAGCGTATCCGATACAGGCAATTTATTAAAGGCGACCCAAGAACAATTAGGGTAGATGAAGCAGACTTGATTCTGGCTCTTGGAAACGGTGTGAATTCCGAATCTTTACCCGTTGCTCAGGAACTGGCCGATCTTTTAGGAGCAACTCTTGGAGGAACAAGAGTTGCCGTTGATAATGGCATCATACCTTTTGAAAGACAAATTGGGCTAACAGGCAAAACAGTATTACCCAACATGCTTATAGCCTGCGGGATCTCCGGTGCTTATGAATTTACAGATGGAATGAAAGACTCCAAGATGATAATTGCCATTAATAATGATGGAAAGGCGCGCATTTTCGAAGTAGCAAATCTTGGTGTTAATGGAGATCTTAAAGAAATACTTCCTGCTGTTATTGATAAGATAAAAAATCATAAACAGGCTGGCAGTTAGCTTTAAATTTGTTATATTCCGGAGATAGATTTATGCAACAGATGAATGCAGTTAAATCACTGATCGTTTTTCTTTTCTTTATTGTTTTTACCCTTACATCCGCCCATGCCACTGAATATTATTCTTTCCACATGGCGGGTTCCGATTGCACCATGTGCCATGATGATGTATCTGGCGGTGAATTAAATGATGTTGGAACCCAGTTTGAGGAAAATGGATACCGATTCCCCATAACCCAAAAGGAAATACTTTTTTACGCCTTATCAGGACTGGCTATTCTCGCAATATTTTTTGGCCTTTTCCGCAGATACAAGCTTTGGAGCAGTGGACGACCAGGCGCGAAAATGGATCGCATTGCCAAAAGATGGGACGGGCTTTTTGTAAATGTGTTCGGGCAAGATAAAATCCTGAAAAATTCTTTAGCAGGCCAGGGGCATCTTCTCCTGTTCTGGTCTTTTACATTGCTTGGCATCGCTGTAATATTTATACTTATTCAGGAATATATTGTTCTGCCCTTATGGGGAGTAAGGCTTATAAACAGTTATTTTTATCCCTTTTTCAGGCTGTTTTTAGATATCTCAGGATTAATTGGTTTAATCGGCGCAATTATACTGGCTTACAGAAGATATATCATAAAGCCGAAAGAACTGGGTGATAATCTCGATGACGGATTATCGCTGCTTTTTCTGATTGTTGTCTTTTTGACGGGATTTCTGGCCACAGGAATCCGCAATCAACTCTACCAATCCGAATGGACGAACTGGGCCCCTGTCGCTTCTTCACTTGCATGGGGATTAAAACTGGTTGTAAGAGAAGAGGAAGGCCTTAAAGTTTGTTTTAATGTGTTATGGTGGGTACACTCACTTATCGGGCTTATATTTTTAGCTGCTATACCATATTCAAAACTTCTTCATGCTTTTACTTCCTCTCTTAATATTTTTTGTAGAAACCTTGAGCCTAAAGGGGCTTTGCCTGTATTGGATATCGCTTCTTCCGAAACTTACGGTGCCGGGAAAATTAATGATTTTACCTTTAAACACCTGCTTGAGCTTGATGCCTGCACCCAATGTGGAAGATGCCAGGAAAATTGTCCGGCTCTTATTAGCGAGAAGCATCTCAATCCAAAAAGCATTGTTCAGAATTTAAAAAAGCATATGGAGGCTTCTTCCGCAAGCAACAGTGCAACACTTATCGGAGGGCCTGTGACCGATGAGGAAATATGGGAATGCACCACATGTTTAAACTGCATCGAACATTGCCCGGTATTTATAGAGCCAATGCTAAAAATTGTTGAAATGAGGCGAAATGCAGTACTTGAAAAAAGCAATTTTCCGGCTGAATTTAAACAGATTTTCAAAAACCTGGAAATATTCGGAGATCCCAAGGGTAAGGGCAAGGTTACCAGAGAAGGCTGGGTATCCAACTTAAAGATCAATAGAATATACCAAAAGGATAATGCAACACCTGAAATACTTTTCTGGGCAGGATGTATAGGCGCCACATATGATGAAAGAAGTAAAAGTACAACCAATGCGGTTGCAAAGATTTTTCAAAAGGCGGGCGTAAGTTTTGGAATTTTGGGCAAGGAAGAATTTTGCTGCGGAGATCCTGCCAGAAGAATCGGCAATGAGTATCTTTTTCAAAAACTGGCTTTAAAAAATATAGAAACAATGAAAAAGTACGGTGTAAAAAAACTTGTGACTCATTGCCCGCATTGTTTTAATACTTTCAAAAATGAATATCCCGCATTAGGAGCCGATTTTGAGGTGATTGACATCTTTGAATTTATAAAAACATTATTAGACCAGGGCAAACTTGAGGTTAAATCAAAGATAGGAGAATCTTTCACATACCATGACCCATGTTATCTTGGCCGCTATAATTTGGTATATGAAACGCCGAGAGATATATTAAAGTCTCATATAGGCGTCAACCTCACTGAAATGGAGAGGATAAAAGAAACAAGTTTCTGCTGTGGCGCAGGCGGGGGCAACATGTGGCGAGGTGTTTCCGCAGGCAAAAGGATGGAAAACTTAAGAATCCAGGAAGCTGTAAAAACAGAAGTAAAAGGGATTGTTACTGCCTGCCCGCATTGTGATATTATGTTTGACAGCGCAATTCAACAGGAAGGTATGGGTTATACATTCAAACTTGTTAATTTAATCGAACTGGTGAAGCAGGCAGTGCTGTAATATAGCAGCGGGAGATATCTTATGAAAATAATTGTTTGCGTAAAACAGATTGGCTATATCTATGACCCAACAGCAATTAATCTTGCAACGGGTGAAATCGATCCCGAAAAAATGGTTTCCATGCTTAATCCATATGATGAAATTGCAGTAGAAGAAGCAATCAAAATAAAAGAAAGTGAAAATGATTGTGAAGTTATTGCAATTACTGCCGGTGGGCCGGAAGGGGATAATGCTCTTAAATATTCTTTTGCAATGGGTGCAGACAGAATGATCCGTTTGGATTATGAAAACACTGATCCATCATTAATCTCACTATTTTTAGCCAAAGCAATTGAAAAAATCGGTTATGATATGGTTCTTTGTGGCAAAAAATCCATGGATAGCAATGGTGGGCAGGTAGGCTCATTTCTTGCCGAAAGACTTCATATCCCTCAGGTTTCAGGAATTGTTAGTCTAAAGCTTTCATTAAATGACAAGAAGGCTGTTGTAGAAAGATATCTTGGAAAGGGAGACCGGGAAGAATTGGAATGCGATTTACCCGCCCTGTTTACAACTGAAATGGGACTTAATGACCCAAGATATCCTGCACTTCCCGGAAGACTTTTAGCAGACAAGACAAATATAGAGATATTGGATATTAATTCTTTAGGTGATAGTTCAGATAAAGCTGTTGGATTAACGGATATTTTAAAATTTTCTCAACCAAGGCCCAAAACCAGAAAAACATTTTCACCGGACAGTAATTTATCGGCAACAGACAGGTTAAAGCTTATGATGAGCGGAGGCGGAGCCAAACCAAAAGAGGATAGTAATGTGCTTGAAGGAAGTGCCGATGAACTTTCAGGGCATATTTTAAAATATCTGATTCAGGAACAAATAATATAAGAAAGGAAGAAATCCTTATGCTGATTATAGGTGAATCTCTTAATGCTACTGTTCCAGCGGTCAGCCAGGCGATTACCGCTCATGATGAAAAATTTATTACAGATCTTGCCAAGCTTCAGGTCGAATGCGGAGCAATGATGCTTGATGTAAATGCCGGCGGTTTAGGCGGACGCGATGAAGGAGAAGAGCTATCATGGCTTGTGCAAACAGTTCAGAGCGCAGTTGAAGTTCCGCTTGTGTTAGATAGTGCAAATCCGGACTCTTTGCATAAGGCTGTAAAAGTATATAAGGGATCAGAACTGATACTAAGTTCGGTTACTGCCGAAAAAGACAGTCTCGAAAAACTTTTGCCTCTTGCCGCCGAACTTAATTGCGGCCTTGTAGGATTGTGCATGAGCGAAAAAGGTATTCCCGATAATCCTGATGGGCGCGTAGCTATGGCCGAGATTATTGTTGAAAAAGCTGCGAATGCTGGCATCAAACCGGAAAACCTGTATCTTGACCCTTTGGTTATGACGGTTTCTGTAGACTGGAAAGCGGGCAGGGTAACAATTGATACACATCGTATGCTTCGAACAAAATTTCCACAGGTTCGTACTTTTACCATTATTGGAAATGTTGCTTACGGTATGCCAATGAGAGGGCTTGTGAATCGCACATTTCTTTCTATGATGGCAGGCCTTGATACGGATGCTGTTATGTTAAATGTAAGAGACCAGGAAATGATGGCTACTTTGATGGCAGCTACAGTCTTAAAAGGCGAGGACGAATATTGTCGTAAATACATAAAGGCGTTTCGTGCGGGAAAACTTGGTAAAACCGCACAAAAGTCAAAATAAAAATCAATCAAAATTTCATACACCATAGAGCCAATTGTTACGGGAATCAGAGCATTGTTGACAAACCCTGTATTTATTAAAAGAAAACAGCTAAATTTATTTGGAAACCTTTGAGTCTTTAATTAGCATTGCATCTATTTTGCCTTTTTGTGCAATAGCGACCTCAAGCCAGCGTTGTACAGTATCATGCCTGACTCCTAAAACTTTTGAAACGCTTAGCGGGGGCATTCCCTTAGCCAGAAGTTTGAGGCCTGTCAGAATTTTTTCTTCCGGGGTACGCAAGCCGTAAAATAAACTGCCAGCTCTGCTGCAAAAAGACTTACCGCATTCGTTGCAAAAAAAACGCTGGGAAATGGCTCCTTCTTTCGTTCGGTATGTGCCATTAGCAATGACTTTGCTTTCCTCTACTTTTCCATAAAGAGGGCAATTCGGATTAGGGCAAGACATTTTTTTTAAATCATATTCGGCTTGCTGAGCTTTTGATCCTGCCTGAACCTTTTTTTTACCAACGCTTAGCGAACTGCCAACGACTAACGAATTATCATATTTTACAGTTTTTTCAGGCAATGCTTGTAAGTTTTTATGTTTCAAAGCTGAAGCGGAAGGTAAGACTTTTACTTTTGTAACAGGCTTTTTTAGTTTTTGCGGTTGTTTCTCAACTAGCGGGAAAAGCTTTAGAGCGCGTTTTTCCAGAGTATCCAGTCCAATCTCATATAAAGCTGGAACAGTTTCTTTGTTGTTGTCATCCTGTTTTGAATTTATATTAAAGACCGGCTTCATACCGAAATTATCAGAAAGCTTTTTAGCTTCTTTAGTTGCGGCAGCGTGGACAACCAGGTAATTATCTTTGGAATTGATATTGGCGAAGTATCGGTGGTTTTTAACTAGTGCCGATTGAGCCACGCTGGTATTTGCAGTGTACATGGAATAGATATAGACAACACCTGTTTCCAGGGAAACAATATCGCAAATTGATTTATACGTCAGATTGCCCTCGAATGTTTTTTGCTTTTTAAGTTGTTCATAAGCATCTGATGTAATGGGCAAGCAGATTTCGTGCCCCACGTAATGTCCCCAGCAGTCAAAAGCTATGAAATTGAGATCGGGCAGAATAAGGCAGGCCGCTTTGATTATATCTTTTCCAAGAGACCTTTTTGTCCCGTAGATATCGCAGTGACATGAAAGGATCATGCTAATATGCTTATCTGTTGTAATTGGGATATATTTTGTCATGACTCCATCATCAGACCTTTTAAGTTTCCTTAATAATTCACGGGAAGAAAACAATGTTTCATCAATTGAGGAATAAGCAAAACGCCTGTTTTGCAATGAATACCAAACAGGATGCCCGGCATTAAGGGCTACACATATCTGCATTGGTATTCCGGTCATTTCGGATAGGTCATGAAGATTCTCAATACGGGCGCTGTGTCGGTCTGCTTCCCAATTCTGTAGTTGCCGGACACTGATGCCGATTATCTCCGCAAGCGTTTCCTGACTCAAACTTCGCCATTGCCTATAATCTTTGATCAGTAAACCAAGAGATTTATAGAGTACGCTTTTTTCTGACGCAAAACTTTTTCGTGGTATTGATGTCATGGGCAATCTATTCTTAAAACGTGTTTTGATTAAACAGAATGATATTTTCCGAATATTATCTAAGATATAAGAGTAGTTGTCAATTGTAATAATGTTGTTAATGTGTTTAAGCTTAGTTAATCAAACAAACAAAGTAAAAGGAGAGGAAATTATGTCAAAATATGATGTAATAGTAGCAGGAGGGGGCCATAACGGATTAATGGCCGGGTCTTATCTTGCGAAAGCAGGGCTTAATGTGTGTGTAGTTGAGCATCAGGAT